>Ga0080004_1112903_pt1 | contig 114785 bp, 103 predicted proteins | sample WasSprMetagenome_FD_69207 | JGI IMG/M metagenome (GOLD analysis project Ga0080004, IMG submission 69207) | Sulfidic aquatic microbial communities from Washburn Spring, Yellowstone National Park, USA - WS (SPADES assembly) (version 2) | ecosystem: Environmental > Aquatic > Thermal springs > Hot...
GTCATCCCCAGCTCCTGCGCGCCGTGATGGAGATCAACCAGGATCAGCGCCGGCTGTTGGTACGCAAAGTGCGCGATCTCCTCGGCGGCCTGCATGACAAAGTCATCGGCGTGCTGGGGCTTTCCTTCAAGCCCAATACCGACGATATCCGCGAGGCGCCGGCCATGGAGATCATCCGCCTCATGCAGAGCGAGGGCGCCATCGTGCGGGCCTATGACCCCGTGGCCATGGAGAACGCCCGCAAAGAGCTGGGCGACGGCGTGACCTTCTGCAAAAACCCCTACGAGCTGGCAGAGGGATGCGACGCGCTGGTGCTGGTCACCGAATGGAACGAGTTCCGCCATCTGGACCTGGCACGCATCGCCCGCTCCATGCGCCGGCCGGTCTTCGTGGACGGCCGCAACATGTACGAGCCGGCGGAGATGCAGAGGCTGGGCTTCATTTACCGCGGCGTCGGCCGGGGCTACGGCCCCAATTCTGTCAACAACCAGGGTTCCTGCGGCTGAGGCCGGCCCATGCCCATCTACGTCGGGGTGGACATCGTGGAAATCGACCGCGTCGAGCGCGCCCTGGCGCGCTTCGGTGAGCGATTTCTGCAGAGAGTGTACACAGAAGAGGAGCGCCGGCGCTATGCCGGCGCTCCAGCGGAACTGGCCGCCCGCTTCGCCGGCAAAGAGGCCGTCTCCAAGGTGCTGGGCACGGGCTTCGCCGGCGTCTCCTGGCGCGAAATTGAAATCCTCAACGACCCGCGCGGCAAGCCCATAGTGCGCCTGCTGGGCCGGGCCGAGGCACGCGCCGCCCAGCTCGGCATCCAGCAGGTGGAGATCAGCCTCTCCCACAGCCGCGCCTACGCGGTCGCCTTTGCGGTAGGGTACGACCGCTAAAGCTCCTCAGCCTCCGGCTCCTCCGCCGGCAAACCGCCCACCAGCGCCGGCCCCAAGACGCGGCAGATCTGCCCCCACTCCTCCAGAGAGACAGTTTCGGCGCGCCGGCGGGGATCAATGCCGGCGGCGCTCAGCGCCTGCTCCACGGCCTCCGGCGCCACACCTAAGCCGTGGGCCAGCGTGTTGCGCAACTGCTTGCGCGGGGCCGAAAAGCCGGCCTTCACCACGCGGAAAAAGAGCCGCGTATCCGGCACGGGAACCGCCGGCTGAGGGCTCACATCCACCCGCAGGATCGCCGAATCCACTTGAGGGACGGGATAGAAGGCGTGCCGGGAGATGTGCCCCATCAGCCGCGGCCGGCCGTAAAAATGTACGCTTACCGCCAACAGGCTCCATTTCTCCCTGGAAAGGATGCGCGCCGCCACTTCCTTCTGCATGGTCAGCACCAACATCGTGGGGCGGGGCTGGGCTTCCAACAGGTGCCGCAGGATGGCAGAAGTGATGTAATAGGGGATATTTCCGACCACCTTGTAGGATGTGGTGAAATAATCCGCCGGCCGGAACTGCAGGATATCGCCGGCCACAATCTGCAGACGCGGGTGGGACCCCAGGCGTTCCTGGAGGACGGCGACTAACTGCGCATCCAGCTCCACCGCCACCACCCGGCCGGCGTGTTCCAGCAGGCGCTCCGTGAGGGTGCCGATGCCGGCGCCGATCTCCAGCACCTCGTCGGCCGGCGTGACCTCCGCCGCCTGCACCACCCGCTCCAGGGCGCGCGGGTCAATCATGAAATTCTGCCCCAACTGCTTTTTCGGCGCAATGCCGTAGCGGCGCAGGAGCTGTTTCGGGGTCTCCGCATCCGGGGAACCGCTCATTTTCTCTCCATGGGCCAGTTCGGGAGCACCCAGCGGATTTTGCTGGGCGGGGGCGGCGGCGCCAGCAAATAGACATCCACCCATTTGTACCAGTGCGTGATATTCCCCTCATCGTACCCCAGGTCTATGCGCCGGCCCTTGATAGCCCCTCCCGTATCGGCGGCGACTCCCTTACCGTATCCCGGCACATACACCTCGGTGCGGAGGGGAATGACGCTGGGATCCACAGCCACAATGCCGGCGCGCATCTGCCATCCCAAGAACGTGATGCCGTACTCCGGATGGTCCGGGGCCTTGCCCGACGTGGCGGCTGTGTACGAGGTGGCCAGCATGCGGATGCGCCGCCAGTAGTGGATTGTCCCATCGGGCGTCTCCAGCTCTCGGATGACAATTTTGGTGCCGTAGCGGATAATCTTGTCCGTCGGCTCGCGCTCCCCCCATTCGTCTTCCAGGTTGCGGGCCACCTCCTGACCGTCTTCATACAGGACGCGCACCCGCCGGCGGAGCAGACCCTCCGCGCCGGCCTGCTGAAGCTCCTGCTGATCCAGCTCCAGGTTGCTGTCAGGCTCCCAGCGCGTCTCAAACGGGATCGTTTCCTCCTCGACCAGCACTTCCTCGCGCACGCGGGTGACCCGCACGATCATGTCTGCGGTCACCTGCGTGTCCTCCGCCGGCTCCACGCGGTCCTGCCCCACAAGGGCGATGCCAAGCTCTGAGAGAAGCTCCCCGACCGAGACCGCCTGGGTGCGCGTGCGGATGTGCCGGCCGTCCACCAGGATTTCCACCGGTTGAGAGCGCTGGATGTAGACGTTGAGGCCGGCCTGCAGTGGGGTGGAGAGGTCTGGGCTGACCCGGTCGCCGGCGTACAGCAGGATGCCGTGCTCCCACAACGCCTGCCCCACCGTGGCGGCGGTCGAATGCAGGACGCCGGCGACCGGCCCATCATGCAGGGTAAAGGGCCTGGCGCGGCGGATGGAGATGCGTACAGGCTTTGGTGTGGGAAAGAGGATGCGCTGACGGCGCAGAGACTGTTTCGGAGGCGGAGAGGATTCTCCCTGGCCGGCGCTTCCTCCCGTCAGCGCGGCATCGGCGCCGACAGGCTGGTCATCCAGGAAAATCTGGTCATGGGGGCCCAGGGAAACGCCGGCTTCCGCCAGCAGTACGTCCAGCCGGCTGGCATGGCTCTCCAGCCGCAGGACCTGGCCGTCCACCTCGACGAGGAAGGGGCGCGCGCGAAAGACGCGGATGGTAGTGCCGGCCGAAATGGGGGCCGTCGGCGGGGGCACGACGATATCATGTGCGCCCAGCCGCAGTCCCACCTCCTGCAGAAGCCCTCCGACGCGCCCCGCATAGGTCTGGACGATCAGCGGGTGCTGGTCCACGATGAGCAGTGTCTGGACGCCGGCCTGGGGGGAGAGCGGCCCCACCAGCACGGCGAGAAGTCCAATGGCTACTACGAATGAGAGCGCGCTGACAGTTCGAAGGTTCCGGCCGGCAGGGCCGGCGATTCGACCCAGCGGACTCCAACGCATTGGGAAATTCAACGCCCGTCACATCCCTCTGCTGAAATGTGGGCCTTCCTCAGTAAACAAGGAAAATTGCGGATCATCCGTGCAAGACAACGCCAAGATTGTACGGAAGATGTCCGGGCTGTCAAATTCGGCCGGCGCTAGAGATTGCGGCCGGCGACGGGCGTCCCGCAGACCGGGCACTTCCCCTCTTTCAGCCGATACGCCAGCACCTGGAAGCCGTAGCGCTCGATCAGGCGGGCGCCGCACTGGTGACAGAACGTATCCTCCCCCTGGCCTGGGACGTTGCCCATATAGACATACCGCAGGCCGGCCTCCTTCCCGATGCGCACCGCCATTTCCAGCGTAGAGGTCGGCGTGGGTGGCCGGTCGGTCAGCTTATACATGGGATGAAAGCGGCTGACGTGCCAGGGGGTCTCCGGTCCCAGCTCATCACGAATGAACTCCGCGATGTCGCGCAGTTCGGCCGGGTCGTCGTTGGCACGTGGGATAATGAGTGTGGTCACCTCCACCCAGATGCCCAGCCGCTTCATGTGGCGCAGGGCATCCAGCACCGGCTGAAGCCGGGCGCCGCACATTTCGCGGTAGAATTCATCGCGGAAAGCCTTGAGGTCCACGTTGGCCGCGTCGAGATAGGGGTGGAAGTCATCCAGCATCTCTGGGGTCATGTAGCCGTTCGTGACGTAGATATTGAGCAGGCCGGCGTCGTGGGCCAGCACCGCTACGTCATACGCGTATTCCGAGAAGATGGTCGGCTCGGTATAGGTGTACGATATGCTGGCACAGCCGTAGCGCTTCGCATCGCGCACGATCTCTTCCGGCGACATCTGATGGCCCATGATGAGATGCTGTTCGCGCGGCATCGGGGAGATATCGGCGTTCTGGCAGAACAGACAGCGGAAATTGCACCCCGGCGTGGCAATGGAGAACGACGTGCTCCCCGGCGCCACATGGAACAGCGGCTTTTTCTCGATGGGGTCCACATGCCGGGCGATGGTGCGGCCGTAGACCAGGGTATACAGGGTACCGCCCTCGTTCTTGCGCACCTGGCAGATGCCCAGCTTGCCGTCGCTGATGACACAGCGGTGGGCACACAGGTAGCACTGGACCTTTCCGTCCTCTCGCTTGTGGTACCAGCGCGCTTCCTTGGGGATAGGATTCTGTCCGTCCATTTTTCGCCTCCCCCGCTCACTGCGCATTACGGTCTGGACAGATGATACCACAGCCGGCGCCCCAGGACAAGGGATATATGGGAGAGTGTTGAAACGGCACATTGTCAGAGGCGCATGGGCAGGGTATAATGACTCACGTTCCGCACACGGTGTAGATGGCCGGCGCAATCGGATGCATCGTCCTGATAGTCCACCAAACGGTGGGACAAACCGCCAGCATATAAATGCTCGCAAATTCCATCCGCGGAGGTATCATCATGCGCTACGTCATGGGCATCGACGTTTCTACCACAGGGGCGAAGGCTCTATTGGTCAACGAGGCAGGGGATGTGATTTGTGCAGTGAACACCCCACTGACTCTTTCCACCCCTCGGCCGTTGTGGAGCGAGCAAGATCCAAAGGAGTGGTGGAGCGCGACGGTCACAAGCATCGCCGGCGCGCTGGAGCGGAGCGGCGTTCGAGCGTCTGACGTCTTAGCCATCGGCCTGACCGGGCAGATGCATGGCCTGACTTTGCTGGACCGGGATGGAAACGTTCTGCGCCCTGCCATCCTGTGGAACGATCAACGCACCGGCCAACAATGCGACGCAATTCGCGCGCGGGTGGGAAAGTCTCGGCTGATTGCCATCACTGGCAACGATGCCTTGGCCGGCTTCACTGCCCCCAAAATCCTGTGGGTGCGGGAGAACGAGCCGGAAGTGTATGCGCGCGTGCGCCACATTTTGCTCCCTAAGGATTACGTGCGCTACTGCCTGACAGGGACATTCGCCACCGACAAGGCGGACGCGGCGGGAACCCTGCTGCTGGACTTGAAAACGCGTGCTTGGTCCGCAGAGATCCTGGAGGCCCTTGAAATCCCCGCCGACTGGCTCCCCGAGACCTTCGAAGGGCCGCAGGTCACCGGCGCTGTGACGCCCCAGGCCGCCGGAGAGACGGGACTGCTCGCCGGCACGCCGGTGGTCGCCGGCGGCGGGGACCAATCGGCCCAGGCCGTGGGAGTCGGTGCCATTCGCCCGGGAGTGGTAGCCCTGACGCTGGGTACCTCCGGCGTGGTGTTCGTCAGCACGGAAGCACCAGTCTATGAACCCGAGGGCCTCCTGCATGCCTTTTGCCATGCGGTGCCTGGGCGCTGGCATCTCATGGGAGTAATGCTTTCCGCCGCCGGCAGTCTCCGCTGGTACCACGACACCTTCGCGCCGGCCAGCGACTACGATGAACTGTTGGCCGAGGCCGCGGAGATCCCCGCCGGCTGTGAGGGGCTGTTCTTCCTTCCCTACCTCACGGGAGAGCGCACGCCGCATCCCGACCCCCTGGCCCGCGGCGCGTTCATCGGCCTGACCATTCGCCATGGATTAGTGCATATGACACGTGCTGTGCTGGAAGGGGTGGCGTTCGGACTGCGGGACATCTTTGAGCTGATCCGGCAGGTGGGTGTCGCCGCCATGGAAGAGGTGCGCGTTTCTGGCGGCGGCTCCCGAAGCCCGGTGTGGCGGCAAATCCTGGCGGACGTGTTGGGGGGGGAATTGGTCACGGTCAACACGACCGAAGGGGCAGCATACGGCGCGGCCCTGCTGGCCGGCGTCGGCGCCGGCATATGGCCGGACGTCGAAGCCGCCTGCCGTGCTACCATCTCCGTGACCGGAAAGACGGCGGTAGATGCCGAACAGCATCAGCGGTACGAGCGCTATTACCCGGCATACCGCCAGCTCTACCCGCTCCTCGCGCCCTGGTTCCATGCGCTGGAACATTGAGCCATCGGCGGTATCACGGCATGCATCACCGTCCACACCCTACCGCGATGCATGCTTTGCTCTCTGGGGCAGGCGCCGGCATGAAGCCAACGAACCTGTAGCGCACAAGATAGGGCAGAGACAACCCGCCGGCGGGGGAACCCGCCGGCGGACGCTTTCCCAAGGGACGGGCTAACTGCCCATTTCCATTGCTGGCAGAGGGCCCAGCTTTTCCGGATGCAGGGCCCGCATGCGGATCAAATAGGCCTCCAGCCATCCGCGCGCCTTATCAGGATGCTCCGTGGCGTACAGCACCTTCTCATGATCCAACGACTCGATACGATCGGCCGCGGCACGCAGGGCATCCATGCAGTTGCGCAGGGCGACCTCCACGGGCATGCGCTCCGGGTTGATGTCAATGCCGAAATAGCCCTGGTAGCCGTACATCTTCAGCACATACAGCGCCGCCTCGGTCTGTTCGGGCGCGATGACGCCGACATTCAGGTCCTGGTCATAGTTGCCCATCGGCTGGCTGTTCCAATGGGTATGGAAGAGCCGGCCGTATTCCATGACCAGGCTGAAGGCATAGGGCAGGTCCTCGTAGGCCATCAACATATGGCCCACTTCCGGGTTCATGCCGACCAGTGCATGTCCCTCGTCGAGCCGGCGGCGGTTCTCGGGATGGCTCAGCAACGCCTCCACTTTCTGGCCGAGCAGGATGCCCTCCGGCGTAGTGCCGTAGAGGATGCGTCCGCGCGGTTCGTACGGCTTGGGTTCGAAGGCCACGCGCACGCCGGGCACCGCATCCATGGCCTGCGCCAACCCTTGGGCAAAGCGATCGCGCGCCCGGTAAAAATCTATGCCAAATGGATTTTCATACCCATCGATGCCGGGCCACACCACGGCAAAGTCGGTGTCCAGCTCCTTGTTCAGCTCAAAGGCGCGGATGGTGCGCTCCAAAGCGAACTTCCGCACCTCCGGGAGCGGCGAGGAGAGAGAACCCCACTCGAACATCGCGTCGTAAAACAAGAGAGGGATAACCGTGAGGATCCGGATGCCGGTGTCCCGCGCGAAACTCTTCCAGACCTCCAGATTGTCCTCGTTGATCTCGTTGGGATAATGGGCTTCCATGGCAGAGAGGCCGGCGTCTTTCAGGCGAGCGGCGATCTCCAGGCGTGCCGGGATGTCTAGGGCAGGGGTATACCGCTCGTGGAAACGTCCGCCGCCAGGGGAGAAATACCAGATGCCGGCGGAGAACTTCAGATCCAAATGAAAGCCCCGCATGTGGCGGAGCAGATCCTCAGGAGATCTGCGCAGTGCTTGGGAACGACAATCACGGAAGGCCATCGGACAGCTCCTTTCTCCCTAAGAATTATCTGTTCGGGTATCAAACCAATATTACCACCGGAATGCGGCATTGCCAAGCCGGCCGCCAACTTTCATCTGGAAAACGCCTGGTTGCCCCCCGTGAAGCGGAACTATCGATCGGCAGGCCCTGCCGCCTTTTTCAGAGGATTGCCAGAAACTGGCCGGCGGTGTATGATATGCACCAGGATATCTGGCATTGGAATATGTGCGGGAGGCGCCATGGAGTTCACACTGTATACACCCGTCAAACTCATCTTCGGCCGGCCCGTCGCCCAGGCACTGCCGGAAGCACTGGCAGAGCTAGGCGCACAGCGCATCCTGTTGGTCAGCGACGCCGGCCTGGAAAAGGCCGGCCTGGTGGATCAGGTCCGCCGCATTTTGACCGAGGCCGGCTGTCAGGTGCAGGCATTCACCGGGGTGCGCTCCAACCCCACGACGCAGGACGTCGAACACGCCCTGGAAGCGGCCGAACGCTTCGGCGCAGAGGCATGCGTCGCCCTGGGCGGAGGGAGCGTCATTGACGTGGCCAAGGCGGCCGGCCTGCTGCAGGCCAACGGCGGCCGCTATCGGGATTACCAGTGGAATGGCCGGCCCATCACCCGGCCGATCACGCCCCTGATCGCCGTCCCCACCACCGCCGGCACCGGCAGTGAGATGACGCGCACCGCCGTCATCGAGGACGAGGAAACGCGCTTCAAAAAAGGAGTGGTCAGCCCGTATCTGTATGCCCGTGCCGCCGTGCTGGACCCTGCGCTCACCACGGGGCTTCCGCCGCGCCTGACCGCCGCCGTCGGCGCCGACGTGCTGGGCCATGCCATCGAGGCATACCTGGGCCGGCGCGCCAATCCCATCACCGACGCCCTGGCGGCGATGGCGATACAGCGGGCATGGCGGTTCCTCCCTCGCGCCGTGCATGACGGCCGCGATCTGGAGGCACGGAGCGAGATGCTGTTGGCGAGCGCGCTCGCCGGCTGGGCCTTTGACCAGAGCGGGCTGGGCATCGTCCATGCGCTGGCCGGCCCCGTGGCCGCCCGCTACGAACTGCACCATGGGCTGTGCATCGGCCTCCTGCTCCCTTATGGGCTGGCCTTTAACCTGCCGGCCCTGGGGGAGAAACGCGCCGGCCTGCTGGACCTGCTGGGCCTGCCGCGGGAGATGTCAGACGAACAGGTCGTGGAACTGGTGCGCGGCTGGCTGATCGGCCTGGGGATCCCCACCACCCTGCGGGAGCTGGACATCCCCTCGCCGACGGCGGAGGAACTGCGCACGATGGCTGAGGAAGCGAGCCGGATGGCCATGCTGCCGAACAACCCCCGGCCGGCTTCCGCGGAGGACTGCCGGCGCATCCTGGAACAAGTGGCCGGCACGCCGGCGTCATCAACATAGTGCAGGGCGGGCATTTGCCCGGGAGAAGGCGGTAGCGATGCGATATACTGCCCGATGGTGCGCTCGTCTGGTCCTGGCCATCATGGTGGCCGCCGGCACACTGGCGCTACTGGCCTGGCTGGGGGGTATGTCGGAAACGCCGGGCCTGGCCCAGGAGCCGGCGCCGGCCTACGCGCCGGGCGAGATCATCGCCAAGCTCCGCACACCGACCGTCAAGCGCGACGTGACGTCCATGCTGGCGGAGAAAGGCATCCAGCCCCTGCAGTCCATCCCCGACCTCGCCATTGCCCGACTGCGCGCGCCTGCCGGCCGGGAGCAGGAGCTGGCCCGCTGGCTGGTGGACAGCGGGCTGGCGGAATATGCCGCTCCGAACTACTACGCGTACGCCGCCGGCATCCCCAATGACCCGTACTGGTCCCTCCAGTGGAACATGGCCCTCATCAACGCGCCGGCCGGCTGGGACATCATCACCGGCAGCGCCGCCATCACCATCGCGGTGCTGGACACGGGCATAGACCTCGACCATCCGGACCTGGCCGGCCGGCTGGTGGCGGGTTGGGATTATGTCAACAGCGACCCCTACCCCGACGACGACAACGGCCACGGCACGCACGTCGCCGGCATCATCGGCGCGCTGACCAACAACGGCATCGGCGTGGCCGGCGTGGACTGGCAGGCGCGGCTGATGCCCATCAAAGTGTTGAACGCCAGCGGCGTCGGGACATACTTCAACATCATTGACGGCATCCGCTACGCCGCCAACGTGGCGAAAGTCATCAACCTGAGCCTGGTGGGCTGGGATGACTATCAGGGCCTGCACGATGCGGTCATCTATGCCGCTAACCGCGGCTGTCTGGTGGTGACGGCCGCCGGCAACTGCGGCGATGGAGGCGCCGGCTGTCCAGGGGTGAATCCTGTCGCCTACCCGGCAGCCTATGATGAGACCATTGCGGTGGCCGCCGTCACCCGCCAGGAGGGGCGCGCCGCATACTCGGAATATCATCCTTACATAGACCTGGCGGCGCCAGGCGGCGACGCCGGCAGCCCGGTCTGGTCCACTGTGCGCAACGACACCTACGGCGCCCGCTTCGGCACCTCTATGGCGGCGGCCCACGCCTCCGGCCTGGCCGGCCTGCTGTGGGCGCTGAACCCATCCTTCCCCTCCACCCAGGTGCGGCAGATCATGCAGGACAGCGCCCGCAAAATCGGCCCATATGCCTATCTGGACGGCAGGAACGACTATTTCGGCTACGGCCTGATCGACGTTTCTGCCGCTCTGCGCTCCGCCGCGCCGGCGCTGGAGGTCCAGCCAGCCGGCATCTCGTTCCTGGCCGGCGGGAACCGCCCTGCCCCTTCATCACGCGTTACCCTGCGCAACCCCAGCCCATATCTGCCGCTGGACTGGCAGGCGGCCATCATCCAGGGGGTGCCGTGGTTCCGGGTGCTTGGGACCACCAGCGGCCGGCTGGGCCCGCGCGAAAGCGTCACCTTGACGGTCCAGCCGGTGACGGCCAGCATGACACCGGGTACTTACCTGGGCACGCTGATGATCTCCAGCCCCACGCCGGCGGTGCAGAATAACCCCCTCACCGTCCCGCTCACCGCCACATACGTTGCTCAACTGCGCATGGCTTTTCTGCCGGCGCAGGCACTGAACGCCGGCGGCGCATACGGGTATGAATGGCTGGACGCCCGCACCGGCGGCATCGCCCTGACCCTGCCGGACGACGGCGCGACGGCGGTCAATCTGCCCTTCGCCTTCCCCTTTTACGGCCGCAGTTACTCCCGCCTGTGGGTGTCCTCCAACGGCTATGTGAGCTTTGGCGCGGGGTATGAGCCGGCGCCCAACAACACCTGCCTGCCGAATGCGGCGCCGCCGAACAACGCCATATATGCCTTCTGGGATGACCTGGACCCATCGCTGGTGGGGGGTGTGTTCGTCAAAGCCTTCGGGGAAGATACCTTTGTCGTCGAGTGGTATCAGGTCCCGCATGCCGGGAAAAGCGGCGCCGGCGCCGGCCGCGAGACCTTCCAGATCGTCCTCCAGCGGGACGGCGGCATTAAACTCCAGTATCAGAGCATCGCCGATGCCAGTTCGGCGACCATTGGCGTGGAAAATGCCGGCGGCACGAGCGGTGTCCAACTCTGGTGCAGCGGCGCCGGCCAGGCCCCTCGCGCGCCCGGCGTCTTCTGGCTGAAGCCGTGACCCCCCTATTCCCAGTAAATAATCCAGACGCAGGCGCCGGCCAGCAGGACGGTAGAGGCCGCCATCACCAGCCGCTGGGCCGGCGTCGCTGACACATCTCGCGTCGCCCAGAAGAACACGGCCAGCATGCCGGCCGAGAGCAGGACCCAGGACGATAAGCGGGGATGCCGCTCCCAAAAGCGGCGCAACTGTTCCAGCACCATACGCATTTTTTCCTTGCTCCCCTGATGCTTGCCGGCGTGCCCCCAGACCGGCAGGGCCTGCCAGGCCTCGAGCACCTGCCGGCGGGTCTCCGCCAGATCGCCGGAATTGTCAATCACCACATCGGCGGCGGCACGTTTCTCCGCCTGCGGGGTCTGCGCGGCCAGCCGGCGGCGCGCTTCCTCGGGGCTGATGCCGCGGCCGGCGGCCAGGCGCGCAATGCACACCTCTTCCGGCGCGTCCACCACCCAGACGGCATCGCACAGCTCGCGCGCCATGCCGGCCTCCAGCAGTTTGATGGCCTCCACGACCACCACCGGCGCAGTGGCCCGGGCGATCTCCTCCCGCACCCGTGCAACCGTAGCCGGATGAACGATCTCCTCCAGCCGGCGCAGGGCGGCCGGGTCAGAAAAGACCCGCCGCGCCAGTGCGGCGCGATCCAGCTCCCCATCCGGCCCCACCACTTCTGGCCCAAACTCCGCCACGATGGCATCAAAGGCCGGCTCTCCGCGCCGCATCACCTGGCGCGTGACGGCATCCGCATCGATGACCTGCGCCCCAAGCTCTCGCAAAATTTGCAGGACGGTGCTTTTGCCCGTCCCCATGTTGCCGGTCAGCCCGATGACGTAGCTCATGCCAGCTCCGCCCATTCTTCCAGCACCTGGTCAAGGCGCGCTTTCAGCTCCTCATATTCCTGCCCAAGACGGTACAGCTCCTCCACCGCGCCGGCCAGGCTGGCCGTCTCCAGACGCTTTTCCAGAAGATGGATGCGCTCCTCCAGGGCATGGGCCTCGGCCTCTAGCGCGCTGGCACGCTCCTGGCGCCGGCGGGCCTCCAACTGCTGTCGGCGTTGGGCGCGGCGCTGGGCCTCCCGCTCAGCCTGGCGCTGACGGGCGGCCGGCTCTTTGCCAGCGGGGGATTGCTGGAGCTGGCGTGTCTGCCGGCTCTCCAGATACTCGCTGTACGTGCCCTGGAACACCTGCAGAGTATTGTCCTGGATCACCCAGACCTGCGTGGCCAGGTTGTCCACCAGGGCGCGGTCATGGGTCACCAGCAGGAGGGTGCCGGGGAAATTCTCCAGCGCCTGCTCCAACTGCTCCTGGGCGTCCAGGTCGAGGTGATTGGTCGGCTCGTCCAGCACCAGCAGGTTGGCGCCGGCCAGCATGAGCTTGGCCAAGGCCACACGGCTCCGCTCCCCGCCGCTGAGTTGGCCCACGCGTTTGTACACCTCGTCACCGGAGAAAAGCATCTGCCCCAGCAGGTCCCGCGCCCGCTGTAGCGTGATATTGGCGGTGGAAAACAGCTCTTCCAACAGGGTGCGCTCCGGGTTCAGGCCGGCATGCGCCTGGGCCAGGTAACCGATGCGCACATTGGCCCCGATGAGCACCTCGCCGGCCAGTGGGGGATGCTCCCCCACGATGGTGCGCACCAGGGTCGTCTTGCCGGCGCCGTTGGGGCCCAGGATGGCCACCCGCTCTCCACGCTGGACCACCACATCCGGACAGCGCAGTAATTCGGTGCGCGGTGGGCCGGCAAACCCCACCCGCAGGTCGCGCAACTGCAGGACAATATCGCCGCTCCGCAGTTCGGTATGCAGGGGGAGATGAAGCCGCCGAAGTTCCGCCGGCGCGTCCACCCGTTCGAGCCGCTCCAGCCGGCGCAGGCGGCCGCGCGCCTCGCGGGCGCGCTGGCCGGCCTTATAGCGCTGGATGAAGGCCTGGGTGCGGGCAATCAGCTCCTGTTGGGCCTCGAACTCCGCCCGCCGGCGGGCCAGGCGCTCCGCGCGCTGGACCATATAGCGCGAGTAACTGCCGTCGTAGGTCTCCAGCCGGCCGAAGGACAGCTCCCATATGCGCGTGACCAGCCGGTCCAGCAGGCGCCGGTCATGGGCGACGATGATGAGACTGCCCTTCCACTGCTGGAGGTGATCCTCGAGCCACTCCACGCCGGCCAGGTCCAGATGGTTGGTCGGCTCATCCAGCAGGAGCAGGTCCGGTTCTTCCAGCAGGTAGCGGGCCAGCAGGGCACGCGTGCGCTGGCCCCCGCTGAGCTGGGAGATGGGCCGGCCGAAATCCTGGCGCGAGAGGCCGAGACCCGACAGGACGGCGCCGATGCGGGCCTCAAAGGTGAAACCGCCGGCGTTCTCGAACCGGGCCTGCAGTGCCCCGTATTCCTCCAGCAGGTCCGCCGGACAGTCCGGCCGGCCCAGACACGCCTCGATCTGGCGCAGGCGCGTCTGGATGGCGCGCAGTTCGGCGAACGCCTCCAGCATGGCATCATACAGCGTCTGCTCCACCTGCCAATCGGCCAACTGGGGCAGATAGGCAATGCGCAGGTCCCGGGCGCGCAGAACCCGGCCGGCGGTCGGCTCTTCCTGGCCGGCGATGATGCGCAGGAGGGTGCTTTTGCCGGCGCCGTTGGGGCCGATGAGCCCGATACGGTCCCCCCGGCTGATCTGGGCGCGCAGGCCGGCGAAGATTTCCCTCGCGCCGTAATATTTCCCGATATCTTCCAGCAAGACGATCGACATGGCCGTATTATAACACATGAGGGGACAGGCGCCGAAAACGCCGGCCGCCGAGAGGTAAGGGCACGGCGGCGCGGTGCCCTCGCAACGGTGAATCCGCCAATAGATTGACGCCAGGTTTTGCTTCTTCTCTGTAAAAGTGCTATAAGTATGGTTTATGAAGTCATCCGTATCGAAGGATATGTAACTCATGTTCCGCGGAAGCCCTGAGGAAAAACGCAACCTGATTATCCTGTTCTGCGCGCTGGTCATTATCATGCTGGGGTTCGGCATTGTCATCCCCATCCTGCCCTTCTATGTCGAACGCATGGGGGCCAGCGGCGCGGATCTCGGCCTCATCATGGCCATTTTCGCCGCCATGCAGTTCATCTTCTCCCCCATGTGGGGGGATGTGTCGGACCGCATCGGCCGCCGGCCAGTCATCATGATCGGTATCGTGGGCAACGCACTGGCGCAGGTGCTGTTCGGCCTCTCCACGCAGCTCTGGATGATCTACGCGGCGCGCGCCCTGTCCGGCATCCTCTCCGCCGCCACCTTCCCCGCCGCCATGGCCTTCATCAGCGATACCACCTCTGAAGAGAATCGCGGCGGCGGTATGGGCATCCTGGGAGCCGCCATGGGCGTGGGGATGACGCTGGGACCGGGCATCGGCGGTGTGATGGCGCGCTTTGGGCTGTCTGCCCCCTTCTTCGCCGCCGCCGGCATCTCCCTCATCATCCTCGTGCTGGTGTACCAGTTCCTGCCGGAGTCCCTGCCGCCGGAGCGGCGGGTGGGCAAGGCCGGCAAACTGCGCACAGTGGACCTGAGCCAGCTCTGGCAGGCACTTTTCAGCCCTATCGGATATCTCCTGTTCCTGGCGTTCCTGTTGAGCTTTGCCCTGACCAATTTCGAGGCCATTTTCGGCCTGTATGCCCTGCGCCGCTACGGCTACGGCACCACGCAGGTGGGCGTGATCATGACCGTGGTCGGGCTGACCACCGCGCTGGTGCAGGGACTGCTGACCGGGCCGGCCACGCGCCGGCTGGGCGAGGTATGGGTCATCCGCACCTCCTTATTGGTGAGCGCCATCGGCTTCGCCACCATGCTGTTGGCCGCGTCACTGCCCACGGTTCTGCTGACCACGTCCATCTTCGTGTTCGGCAATGCCCTGCTGAGGCCGTCCGTGTCCTCGCTCATTTCCAAACGCACCCACCTTCCTCAGGGCATCGCCATGGGATTGAACAATGCCTTTATGAGCCTGGGACGCATCGCCGGCCCTATTGCCGCCGGCGCCCTGCTGGACGTGTCCCTGTTCCTCCCGTACCTGACCGGCGCCGTCCTGATGTTCCTGGGGCTGTTATCCACCATCCCAGGTTTCGCCAACGAAAAGCGTCTATCCACGGCCCCCTCGCGAGCAGATGCGCCGGCCGACTCCTGAGGAACCGCACTGCTATGCCCACCACACCGCGTTCCTTTATCCCGAAAGCGTCCTCCATCGTCCGCTGGCTTGCCGCGGCCCTGATCCTGGCGCTGACGGCGAGCGCTTGTCTGCCGGCCGCTGTGCCGGGGACGCCGGCGCCTCCGCCTCCTGTTTCGCCGACCATTATCACGCGCACCAGCACACCCACTGCCCCTCTGCCGGCGACGCTCCCTGCGCCCACGGCCACGCCGGCCCCGGCTTCTCCGCCTCCGCCGACGCCGGCCTCCACGCTCTGGCGCTTTCCCGACGCCGGCGCCTCGCCCATCCTGACGGAGCTGGAAGGAGCGCGTTCGTCCATCCACATGTACATGTACCTGCTCAGCGATACGAGGGCCATCGAAGCCCTGCAGGGCGCGGCGCGCCGCGGCGTGGATGTCCGGATCATCCTGGAGCAGGAACCCTTCGGCGGCGGCGCCGGCAACGCCCAGGCCGCGCAGGAACTGCGCGAGGCCGGCGTCTCCGTCCAGTGGGGCAACCCCGTGTTCCGCTATACCCACGCCAAAGCGGTAGTGATTGACCGCTCCCGGCTGATTATCCTGACGGGGAACCTGACCGCCTCCACGTTTTCGAAGAACCGGGATTTCGCCCTGCTGGACAACCATGCGGAGGATGTGGCCGAAGTACTGCGCGTCTTTGAGGCGGATTGGGGGCGCGCCGGCGTGGACCTGCGCGGTGCACGACTCATCTGGTCGCCGGACAACGGCCGCCAGCGCATCCTGGGAATGCTGAATGCCGCCCAGCAGAGCGTTGACCTGGAAGAGCAGTCCCTGCAAGATGAAGAGGTAATCACGGTGCTGTTACGCTGTCTGGCTCGCGGCGTGCAGGTGCGCCTGATCTCTTCCCCCCAGACCCCGCTGGAGCGGGACCCGAACGAGCCGGGCCGGCAGGCCCTGCGCAAGGCCGGCGCCCAGGTGCGCTATTTGTCAACTCCGTACATTCATGCCAAAATGTTTATCGTGGATGACCGGGTGGCCTACCTGGGTTCGCACAACCTGACCGCCACCTCGCTGGACTTTAACCGGGAGCTGGGCCTGGCCGTCACAGACCCACAGGTCATCGCCGAGCTGAGCCGGGCCTTCGCACAGGATTGGGCACGCGCACGGGTCAGCCTGCGAGAAGGGGCCGAGCCGGCGGAGATTGACCACACACAGGCCGGCCAGCACATCGGCCAGGAAGCCTGGGTGCGGCTCACCGTCACGCACGTGTATAACAGCGGCAGGGTCACCTGGCTGATGGGAAACGCGGACCAGGAGCATAATTTCAAGGTGGTGATTTTCCCGAGCGATTACGGCAAATGGCCGGAGCCGCCCGACCAGTACTATTTCGGCAAGACCATCCGGGTGCACGGCCTGATCAAGCAGTATCGGGGGTGGCCGGAAATCGTGGTGGAGGAGCCGGCCCAGATCGAGATACTGGCGCCGGCAGACGATTGAGGGGACGAATGTCTGAGGAAGGTGTGGTCGCGTTGGATTTGACAGCCTGCGCCGGCATGCTGAGCGAGGCCGGCTATGACGTGCACGCCGGCAGTACCGTGATCGGCCGGCGGGAGCGCGGGGACTACGTGCGGGAGATTGTGGTGGACGCCGGCGGGCGCGTGCGCCTCACGGAGACCCTGCTCACCATGCCGCCGCGCGGCCGGCGGTTCCAGCGCGCCGGCTTCGAGTTTCGCTTCCTGCACGAGGAGCGGGAAATCACCACGGTGACCTGGGAGGTTCGCTCGCTACAGGCACTGCGCGAGAGCCTCAGCGTGGTGGAGGACCTTTTGGCAAGCGGGCCGGCGGCCGGCGCCGGCTGATATCAGGTACAGCGCGATGATCGTTATCCTGACCCACGAAAACACCGATTTTGACGCCATCGCCGCCCAGCTCGGGGCGTGGAAACTGCATCCCAACGCCCTGCCCGTGGTGCCGCGCCATCCGAACCGCAACGTGCGCGACTTCCTGACCCTCTATTGGGACGAACTGCCCTTCGTGCGGCTGGAGGATCTGCCGCGCCGGCCCATCGAAGAGGTCATCCTGGTGGATACCCAGGCCATTTCTCCCATCAAGGGCATGGGGCCATCCACCCCTATCCGCATTATTGACCATCATCCCTTGGCGCAGGAGCTGAACGGCCGCGTGCAGGCCCACATTGAGGAGGTGGGCGCCACCACCACGATCTTCGTCGAGCAGATCGCCGGCGCCTCTATCCCCGTCACCCCCATCGAAGCCACTCTGCTCCTGCTGGGAATCTACGAGGACACCGGCAACCTGACCTACGGCACCACCACCTCGCGCGATCTGCGCGCCGCCGCCTGGCTGTTGGACCGGGGGGCCAACCTGACGGTCGTCAACGATTTCATGCAGTACCCGCTCAGCCCCGAACAGCGGGAGCTGTACAACCGCCTGGTACAGGAGGCGGAGCCGTACCAGTTCGCCGGCCATACGGTCATCATCAGCATGGCGCGCGCCGGCGCCCGTGTGGAGGAAGTCTCCACCCTGGCCCACAAACTGCGCGACCTCTTTGACCCGGATGCCCTGTTCATCCTCGTGCAGATGAACGAGCACATCCAGATGGTGGCGCGCTCTTCCACCGACGATATTGACGTGGGCCGCATCGCGGCCAATTTTGAGGGCGGCGGCCATGGGCGCGCTGCCGCCGCTGTCATCCGCGGCCTCTCCCTGCGGGAGGTGCGCGATCGCCTGCTGGAACTGCTGGAGCGATATGTCCAGCCGGCCACCACCGTCGGCGAAATCATGTCCTTCGGTGTCCACACCCTGGATGCCAGCGCCACGGTCGCCGAGGCCGCGGCATTGATGAGCCGGCTGGGCCATGAGGGCTTCCCCGTCGTGGAGAACGGCCGGGTGGTGGGCGTGCTGACCCGGCGGGAGATTGACCGCGCCATGCAGTTGAAGCTCGGGGATGCGCCGGTCAGCCTGTACATGACCCCCGGCGCCATCCAGGTGACCCCGGAAAGCTCAGTGGAAGAGCTTCAGCGCATCATGATGGAATACGGCGTCGGGCAGGTGCCGGTGGTCAAGGACGGCCGGCCCATCGGCATCGTCACCCGCACCGACCTCATTAAATTGTGGAGCGCGCCGCGCCGCCGGCCGCCCCAGGCCCAGGACCTGGCCCAGCGCCTGTCACAGGCCCTGCCGCCCAAGCTGGAGGAAATCCTGCGGCTGGCCGGCCAGCTCGCCGACGAGATGGGCTACTCGCTGTACGTGGTGGGCGGTTTCGTGCGCGACCTCCTGCTGGGCATCCCCAACTTGGACCTTGACCTGGTGGTGGAGGGCGATGCCATCAAGCTGGCGCGCCGGCTGGCCGAACGCATCGGCGGCCGCGTCCGCTCCCATGCCCGCTTCGGCACCGCCAAATGGCTTCCCGACCCGAACGACCCGGAGCTGAAAGATATCGGCACGCTGGACTTCGCCACAGCGCGGGTCGAGTTCTACGAACATCCCACCGCCCTCCCCCAGGTGGAGCGCAGTTCCATCCGCCAGGACCTGCACCGCCGCGACTTTACGATCAACACGCTGGCCATCTGCCTGAACGGCGAGCGCTACGGCGAACTGCTGGACTTCTTCGGCGGACAGTCGGACCTGCGCCGTAAGCTGATCCGCGTCCTGCACAGCCTGAGCTTCGTCGAGGACCCAACCCGCATGCTGAGGGCGGTGCGGCTGGAACAGCGGTTGGGGTTCCGCATCGAACCCCGCACGGAGCAGTTGATGCGCAACGCGCAGGACCTGTTGACACGCACCACGCCGGAGCGCATCCGCCACGAGCTATATCTCATTCTGGCGGAGGTGGAGCCGGAGCGCGCCCTGCGCCGGCTGGATGAGCTGGGACTGCTTTCCCGTGTCCATCCGGCGCTGACCGTGGACGACTGGTTCATGGAGATGGCCGGCCGACTGCGCCAAGAGCTGAAGCGCTTCAGCCCGCTCCCGGAACATCCCGAGGGCAACTCCCGGCTGTTCCATGTGGAGAAGTACCGCCCGGAAGGGCTGTACCTGGCACTGCTCCTGTACCGCTCCCCACGCGAGGATGCGGAGTCCTTCCTGGAATCCCTGCGCATCATGCGCGGCGAGGCCATGCTGGTGCGGCAGGTGCTGGCCCTGCGCGAGGTCCTTCCCCAACTGGATGCCCCGCGCCTGAAACGCAGTGAGATTTACGCCCTGCTGGAGCCGTTCGATGAGCCGGCGCTCTTCATCGGCTATGTGGTGCAGGATAGCTGGCTGGTGCGCCAGCGCATCGAGCTGTTCCTGCGGCGCCTGCGCGATATTAAACCGCTGGCCGACGGCCGCGCCCTCAAGGAACTGGGCATCAAGCCCGGGCCGGCGTACCGGCAGATATTGGAACGCCTGCGGGCGGCCTGGATGGATGGGGAGATCACCGATGCCGCCGGCGAGCGCGCCCTGCTGGAGCGGCTGGTGGCAGAGCTGAGCGCCGGCGCTCCGAATGCCAATCGAACAACCGACAGCCAGACATCTTCCACGAAGGAGGAGCAGATATCATGACCGCGGAGAACACCGTGTATGACCTGGCCATCATCGGCGGAGGCCCGGGAGGCTACGTCGCCGCCATCCGCGCCCGCCAGCTCGGCGCCCGGGTTGCCCTCATCGAGATGGACCGCATCGGCGGAACCTGTCTGAACCGCGGCTGTATCCCCACCAAAGCCATGGTCAGCCAGGCGGAGATGTACCTGCACGTCCTGCACCGCGCCCGGGAATGGGGCATCGAGATGGACGGTACCCCGCGCCTGGATTTCCAGCGCTTCATGGCGCGCAAGGACGAGGTCACGGAGACGCTGGTCAGCGGTGTGGAGCACCTGGTGGCCAGCCACGGCATCACCGTCATCAAGGGCAAGGGGCGCATCCTCTCCCCCAATAAGGTGCTGGTGAACGGTGAGACCGAGGTGGAGTGCCGCAAGCTCATCATCGCCACGGGGAGCGTGCCGGCGCGGCTCTCTATCCCTGGCGCGAACCTGCCCGGCGTCATCACCTCCGACGAACTGCTGAAAATCACCCAACTCCCCCGCTCCATGGTGGTCATCGGCGGGAGCGTGGTGGGCATCGAATTCGCCAGCATCTTCACCGCCCTGGGCACCAAGGTGACCGTGCTGGGCCGAAAGACCTTCCTGAAGGACACCGATGACCAGCTCGCCAAGCGCTACCGCTCCCTGCTGGCCAGGCAGGGGACGGAAATCACCATCGGCGTGGACTTCAAGCAGATTGTACAGACCGACGCCGGCACACTGCGCGTCGAGTACGAGATGAAGGGCAAGCCCGGCTTCGCCGAGGGCGAGCTGGTCCTGCTCTCCACCGGCCGCACGGCCTACACCGACGGCCTGGGCATCGAGGACCTGGGCATCGAGATGGAAGGCCGCAACATCAAGGTCAACAAACGCATGGAGACCAACATCCCCGGCATCTACGCCATCGGCGACGTCATCCCCACCCCCCAACTGGCGCACGTCGCTTCCTACGAGGGAGAGATTGCCGTGGAGAACGCGCTGGGGCACCCGCGCGAGGCCGACTACCGCGCCGTGCCGGCCTGCATCTTCACCATCCCGGAAATCGCCAGCGTCGGCCTGACCTCCACCGATGTCAAAGAGATGGGCATTGACGCCGTGGTCGAGCGCTTCCCCTTTAACATCAACGGCCGCGCCCTGGCCATGGGCGAGACCGAAGGGCAGATCCGCATGATTTGCGAGAAGACGCCGGAGGGGCGCGGCGGCAAAATCCTGGGCGTCCACATCATGGGCCCGCATGCCTCAGACCTCATCGCCGAGGCCGCGCTGGCCATCCAGGCCGGCATGACCGCTCGCGAGCTGGCGGAGACCATTCACGCTCACCCCACCATCCCCGAGGTCTTGATGGAGGTCGCCAAGGCCGCCGCCTTCGGCGAGGCCATCCATTACCGCAAGGTGTGAGCCGGCGAACAGACGACCCTTGGCCCTCCGGTCTGGCGCGGCCGGCGCACAACGATCGGAGGGCCTTCCTCTTTTCACCCTTGCAGTGCGAGGAGGCGCTATGGGAAACTTTCGTATCGGGGGCATCTCCTGGCGGTGGCAGGATGCGCCGCGCATCCTGCTGGAGTATCTCGTTATCACCGCCGGCGCCTTTCTGGTCGCGCTGGCGGCGGATGTCTTCCTCATCCCCAATCAGGTGGTCTCCGGCGGCGTTACCGGCATTGCCATCATCCTGTACTACCTTATCGGCACGCCGGTGGGCATTGTGACCCTGCTGTTGAATATACCGCTCTTCATCGCCGGCGTGCGCTGGGGCGGCGGCCTGACGACCGGCATCCGCACGGTGTACGCGGTCATCATCATGTCCTTTTTCATTGACTTTTTGCAGGGACGGGTGCCGGCGGTGACGCGCGATCCTCTGCTGTACACCATTTACGGCGGCATCCTGGACGGGCTGGGGTTGGGATTGGTACTCCGCTTCCGCGGCACCACCGGCGGCACGGACATCATCGCCCGGCTGGCCAAGCGCTTCATGGGCCTGAACTACGGCTTCACCCTGCTCATCACCAATGTCATCGTGCTGGGGGCCGCGGCGTTCATCTTCGGGGTCGAGCCGGCGATGTACGCCATCATCCTGGCCGCCATCTCCAGCAAGGTCATTGACCTGGTGCAGGAAGGCATCCAGTCGGCCCGCGCCGCCGTCATCGTCACCAATCGGCCGTACGAGGTGCGGCAGGCCATCCTCCGCGAGCTGGAACGCGGCGTCACCGTGCTGGAAGGGCGCGGCGGCTATACCGGCATGCGGCGGGAGGTCCTGCTGTGCGCGGTCCAGCGCAACGAGATCAGCCGGCTGAAATATATCCTTCACCAGGTGGACCCCGAGGCCTTCGTTATTATCCACGCCGTGCATGAGGTGCTGGGCGAGGGCTTTCAGGATATCCGGCCGGCCGAGTTGTAAGCAGGGGACGCTGTGCGGCACTGCACCCTTAGGGGCGTTGTCCGCCGGCGCGAAATATGCTATAGTATGGGCCGAGGACGATGTGCGTCACTTCTCCATTCCAGGACACCCTTGAAAGGAGATGCATATGGCAGTGACAGCGCCTATTCCCGCCTCAGACCCCCATGTACAGACCAGCCTGGCATTCCTCGATCTGTTATTCGGAAATGTGCATCCGCGCGACTTTCAGGTGCGCCTGTGGGACGGCACGACCTGGGGACCGGAAGAGGGACAGCCGGCGCGCTTCACCATCGTGCTGAAGCACCCGGGCGCCTTGCGCGCCATGTTCTGGCCTCCCGAAGAGCTTACCATGGCGGAGGCCTACATTTACGACGACTTCGATATCGAAGGGGATATCGAGAGCGTCTTCCGGCTGGCGGACCCCCTGCTGGCCAAGTCCTGGACGGTGGCGGAGAAGGCGGCGCTGGGCCGGCTCCTGCTGAAGCTCCCCGATGAGCGTATGCCGCGCGCCGGCCGGCAGGCCGCCAGGGTGCGCGGCCGGCGGCACTCCAAAGCGCGCGACCAGCAGGCCATCAGCTACCACTACGACGTCTCCAACGACTTCTACGCGCTCTGGCTCGACAAAAACATGGTCTACTCCTGCGCCTATTTCCACTCCCCGGAGGACGATCTGGACACCGCGCAGGAGCGCAAACTCGATTACATCTGCCGCAAGCTCCGCCTGCGCCCGGGAGAGCGCCTGCTCGACATCGGATGCGGCTGGGGCGGGCTGGTCATCTATGCCGCCCAGCATTACGACGTGGAGGCCCTGGGCATCACCCTCAGCCGGCCGCAGGTGGAATACGCCCAGGAGCGCATCCGCCGGCTGGGCCTGCAGGACCGCTGTCGCGTGGAGTTCCGCGATTACCGCGACGTGAACGAGCCGGAAAGCTTCGACAAGCTGGTCAGCGTGGGCATGTTCGAGCACGTCGGCCGGGCAAAGCTGGAGGAGTACTTCGGACAGGCCTGGCGCATCCTGCGCCCTGGGGGTGTGTTTCTCAACCACGGCATCGCCTGCCAGGAGGGCCTGCCGGCGAGCAGTCGCCCGACCTTCTCCGACCGCTACGTCTTCCCCGATGGGGAGCTGGTGCCGATCCATGTGACCCTGGAGGGGGCGGAGAAGGCCGGCTTTGAGGTGCGCGATGTGGAGAACCTGCTCGAGCACTACATGTGGACGCTCCGCAACTGGGTGCGCCGGCTGGAAGCCCACCACGACCAGGCGCGCGCCCTGACCGATGAGGTGACGTACCGCGTATGGCGGCTGTTCATGTCGGGTTCCGCGCACGGGTTCAAAGTGGGCCGGCTGAAGGTCTATCAAGCCCTGCTCTCCAAGCCGGACGCTGATGGTAACAGCCGGCTGCCTTTAACGCGGGCCGATTGGTACGCATAGCACAGTTCATCAGGAGGAATGCACATGGCACTCGGGCGCTATCGCTGGTTCGTGGTGGTGGTCTTCTTCGCCTTCATGCTCCTGCACCAGACCGACAAGCTCCTCATCGGCCCGCTGACCACCCCTATCATGGAGACCTTCGGCATCAACGAGGCACAGATGGGCGCCGTCTTCACCGGCGCCCTGATTGTCGGCGCCATCCTGTACCCCGTTTGGGGCTATTTGTACGACCGCTTCACCCGCTCCAAACTGCTGGCGTTGGCCTCGTTCATTTGGGGCGCTACCACCTGGTTGAGCGCGATAGCGCCCAACTTTCGCGTCTTCCTGATAACCCGCGCCTCGACCGGCATTGATGACTCCAGCTATCCCGGCCTGTACAGCCTGATCTCCGACTATTTCCCCCCGAGGGTGCGCGGTAAAATTTACGGCCTGCTGGAGCTGGCCATGCCTTTCGGCTATATGATCGGCATGGCGCTGGGCCTGCTCCTCAGCGGCAGTATCGGCTGGCGGGGAGTGTTTTACATGACCGGTTCGCTCGGCCTCCTGCTCTCCATCATTATTTTCTTCGGCGTGCGCGAGGCGCCGCGCGGCAGGAGCGAGCCGGAGCTGGCCGACCTGGAGCATATCCGCGCCTACCGCTTCGACTGGAAGATCGCCCGGGATCTCTTCCGCAAGCCCAGCCTGCGCCTGCTTTTCATCCAGGGGTTCTTCGGGGTCTTCCCCTGGAACGTCATCACCTACTGGTTCTTCCGCTACCTGGAGAAGGAGCGCGGCTATTCACCCCAGGAGGTCTTCAGCACCATGGTGTTCGCCGTGCTGGTGCTGGCCTCCGGCTACTTCGTGGGCGGGGCCGCCGGCGACGCGCTCTTCAAGCGCACGCCGCGCGGCCGGCTTATCGTCAGCGGGAGCGCGGTCTTGCTGGGCGCCATCCTGCTGGTCATCACCCTCAGCATCCCGGCCGAACAGCGCCTCCTGTTCGCCATCATGCTGAGCATCAACGCCCTGTTCATCCCCTTCGCGGCACCCAACGTCATCTCCACTGTGTTCGACATCACCCTGCCGGAAGTGCGCAGTACCGCCATGTCCATTCAGCTCTTCATCGAATCCGCTGGCGCCGCGCTGGCCCCGCTGATGGCCGGCCTCATCGCCGTGCGCGCCAGCCTCCACGACGCCATCCTGCTCATCTGCGTCACCGCCTGGGTGCTGTGCGCCATCTTCTTCGGGGTGGCCGCCTATCTCATCCCGCGCGATATCGCCACCCTGCGGGAACAGCTCCGCCAGCGCGCCGAGGCAGAGCGTGCCGCCGTGGAAGCCTGATCGCTATGCGCGTGTGGGACCTTCATCCCGGCTATCTGGACCGCCAGAACTTGCTGGGGGAGCATAACGAGATCCACGGTTTGCTGACCATCATCGGGGAGGGCCGGCGGGGATACGCCCAACATCCCGAGACCATGCGCTGGCGAGAGCATCTGCCGGCCCTGCGCTGTCGCCACGACCTGGTAGTCGCCGAGATGCGTCTGCGCGGGTATCAGCATCGCTCGCCCGCCGGCGAGTACGACGCCGCCTCCCTGCATTGGCCGGCGGAGTTCCTTGACCCGCCGGCGCGGCAGTTCCTCCTGCTCGCCGAGCGCTATGCGCGCCGCGGCAGTCCGGGCGGCCGCATACCGATCCCTCGATCCGCGCAAGAACTGTGGGCCCAGCACAAGTATTCGGTGCTGGCGCGCTCCCCTGAGGCATATCAGGATATCGGCCGGCGCGCGGCGAACTCGCGATCAGCGGACGAATTCGACGCCTTAGCGCTGGAGCTGACGCACTGGCTCCGCCGGCCGCCGGCCCCCGGCCGGCTCATCAACGCGCTCCAGCACATGTGGGGGTATGTCAGCCCTTTTGCGGAAGGACCCGCCCCTGCGGAGCCGGCGGAACTGCTCAAGGTGATACAGTCTCTCGCCTTCGCCCATCATGTCACCTACCTGCTGGAGTCCACCGCCCTGAGCGACCTGGCCGGCTGGCTTGACAGCAGGATTTCCCAGCGAGGGTGATCCTGGCACACTATATTCACCCCGGAGGAGAAGCTATGACCGCCCGTCCGATCGCCATCGTCCTCGCCATGCACGGAGCGCCGCCCCGGGACTTCCCGCGGCGGGAACTGCAGGAATTCATGGGACTGCACGGCCGGCTAGAACACGCCGCCGGCCCCGAAAGAGAGGCGCTCCAGCGCCAGCATGACGAGCTGGAGGCCAGGATGCGCTCCTGGCCGCGTACGCCGGAGAACGACCCGTTCCACGCCGCCTCCCTTCAGTTGGCGGAGCACCTGGGCAAGGCGACTGGTCTCCCTGTAATCGTGGGATTCAACGAGTTCTGCGCGCCGGCATTGGATGAGGCGCTGGACCAGGCCGCGTCCATCGCCTCTCATGTGGTGGTCGTCACCCCGATGATGACCCGCGGCGGGACCCATGCCGAGGCGGATATCCCCCGGGAGATTGACGCGGCACGCGCCCGCCATCCGACGGTGCCCTTCACCTACGCCTGGCCCTTTCCCATGCCGGATATCGCCGGCTTCCTTGCCGGCCAGATTCAGCGGCATCTACAGGAGCAGGAACCATGAACCCAACCTCCATCCCCATGCGGGATATTGACCGGCAAATATGGGAGAGCGAGTTGGAGGATTTCGTCCCCGCCCGCATCTATGACGCGCACGCCCACCTTTTCCGCGCCGACCTCGACCTCTCCCCGGAGCCGGACAGCCCGGGCCGCCGGCTGGCGGCACGCGGCTTCGCCGAGGCCGGCATGGCCCTTTGGCAGGCTTGGAACGCGGCGCTGTTCCCCGGGCGGGAGGTGCACGGCTCCTGCATGGGTTTTCCCTTCGTCCATGCAGATTTGGCCGGCATGAACGCCTTCCTCGTCGAGCAGGTGCGGGAGGATGCCGGCTCTGCCGCCCTCATGCTGGTGCGCCCGGGCATGACACCCGACGAAGTGGATGCTTTCGTGCGGGCAAACGGCGTCATCGGCCTGAAACCTTACCGCGTGTACTCCGCCACCGGCGATGTGGTGGACTGCCGCATCACCGATTTCCTGCCGGAGGAGCTGATCGAGGTGGCGGAGGAGCATCGGTTGGTGGTGGTACTGCACCTGGCGCGCCGGCGTGCCGCCGCCGACGAACAGAACCTGGCGGACCTGCGCCGGCTCAGCCGGCGGTATCCCCACGTCCAGTGGCAGTTGGCCCACTGCGCGCGATGTTTCATCCCCCATTTCCTGGAGCTGGCCATTGGCCCGCTGTCAGAGCTGGAGAACGTGTGGTTCGATACCTCGGCGGTGTGCGAATCGGACGTGTTCGATGTCCTACTGCGGCGAGGGCCGCGCGAGCGGGTGATGTTTGGGACGGATAACCTGCCGGCCGGCGTGGACCGGGGCAAATACATCGCCTTCGGCTATGCCTGGGCGCTCCTGACCGAGGATAACCACCGCTTCGACCTGTCGCACTGTCAGCCGGACCCGACCTGGGTGGTGTATGAGTCCCTGCGGGGCCTGCGGCGCGCCGCGGAGCGGAACGGCCTGACGCCGGCGGAAATCGAGGGCCTGTTCTACAGCAACGCCATGCGGCTGAGGGGATTATGTCTTTTCAGTTGACAGTCACCTGAGAGGTGACTGTCAGCTGAAAAACGTTCACCTGGGTATAAAAGCAGGTGACAGTCACCTTGGAGGTGACTGTCACCTGAATCTCACCCGCGAGGACGGGACTTGTCAAAGTTCTAGATTTTCCACGAGAAGCACTTTTACGTCCTGCACGCGTAGCAGGGCGGCATCATTCATAAAAGCAGGTGACAGTCACCTGGAAGGTGACTGTCACCTGAAAAGATCTCGCTCAAGACGGGGGCATAAGCGGGATGATTCTCCACAAAGTAAATGACCGGCGCACTGTCTAAAAATATCCGCTCCACCTCCAAGAGAGCCTGGGCAACCTTCACTGGCCACTGCTCCAGCGGGCAAATCGTCGCGCATCATCTTCCTGCCGGCCGCGGGTGATCCATTCCTGTGCGTCCTCGCCGGCAAGCGGATAGGGTGCGGTTCCGCGCAGCTCGCTCCACTTACGCACAGATCCTTTCCGCCGGCGCAAACGCTCCAGCCGGCTGGCCAGAGCTTCGATCAGGTATGCCTGCTCCTCCTCTGAGAGAGCATCCACTTTTCTCAATATCTCCCGAATCGCATTTGAGCCCATGTCCTTCCCTGCTTTCTTGTCAGGGGTTACACACAACCTACTATATAGCATACCACAATCACATCCCGGATGCAACACATCATCTCCGCAGGTAACAGTTGACAGTCACCTGAGAGGTGACTGTCAACTGCGCTGGGAGTTGACGAGGGACTACGAGGCCGGCGTGGGTTGTGCCGGCGCCTCACCCGTCGGCGCCGGCGTCGGGGTCGGCTGAACCAGGAAATCTTTCCGCCCCTTGTTCACAAAGTCCTCGGCGGAGAACGCAGAGACCCGCACGTAGTAAGGCGACTCGGAGGAGCGGATCACGTAGCTGTTGTCCCCCTGGCGCGCCCCCACCGTGACCGTATAGGTCCGACTACTGCCGGCCTCATCCTTCGTCTCCACGGTGATGACGGCACTGGGCTGGTCAAACCCGTACTCCGGCTTCTCCGTCTTGCCCAGCGGCTCCATCATCCACCAGGCTTCCAGCCGGCTCAGCAGTACCTTCACCGTGTTCTCATCCAGCGTCTCTCCGGCGGCCAGGCCTTCCAGGCTCCATTTGCCGGCCTCGTCCTTGTGGAAGCGGAACGTTCCCTGCGCATTCTGGATGGTGAAGGCAGTCACCTGGTCCTGAGGCACCGAGAAGTACTTGGCGTCGAGCCAGGATGTCGGGGTTGTGCTGGCATCGGAGAAGTTGATGCCGGAGACCAGGTAGACCTGATTCTGGCCGGCGCGCCGCGCGTGGGTCACGTTGTACGCCGGCGAAGTGCCCAGATACAGGATGTAGCTGGTGCCATCGTCGGTAGTAATGGTGATCTGACGCTCAAAGGCGTCATCCGCGACCCGCAGTCGGCGGTGGCTGGTGCTGTTCTCCGTCACCAGCCGGTTGGACTGCAGGGCGACCACCTTGTCGAGGAACTCCGTGACCCGCTTCTCCTCGCAGGGATAATCGTCCACGTCCGGCAGGACCCAGGCGCCGGCCTTCTTCTCCAGCACCACTTCCCCGCCCTCGGAATCCTTGACCGCAATCCGCACAACCTTCGATGCGTCGAGGCCTTCCAGCAGGGCGACCGCCGGCGCCGCCGCAGTGCCGCCGCGCGGCCAGAAGACCACGCCGATCACAATAAGCTGTACCACAAGCAGGACAGCCAGGAGCTGATTGGTGCGGCTGATGTTCTTCATGACTCACCCCCTTGCCCTTTGTCAGGTTGATGCAGATTCACGAGCGGCATCGGGGCCTCATGCCGCCGGCGGTTGTTCCACACCAGCCCGATCACGCCCAGACCCAGCAGGGCCACCACATAGTTCAGCCCCTCCCAGAAGGACTGCTCGCCCTGCGACAGCGGCCGCAGGAGACGGGCCTGGGTGCCGCGCGAGCGGATGCTCAACAGGTCCGCATCCTCCACCGCCCAGTCCACCGCGTTCTGCAGGAACTGGAGATTGTTCAGATAGCGGTCCTGGAACAAGGTGCGGGAGATACCCAGCACGGTATCGTCCAGGAATTCGGAACTGCCGATGACCACCAGGCGGGCCGATTCCGGCGATTTCTCCACCGTGGTCATCCCCAGCGCCTTGTCAGGTTCTTCCTCGGCGCCGGCGTTCTCCTGACCCTGCTTCGCGCCGGCCTCCAGGAAGGGATTGGGACGGTCCTTGAAGTAGCTCTCGAAACTGCCGCGGATGCTCACCGCCAGCAGGCGCGACTTCTGCTCGCCTTCCACTGGGAAGCCCAGCTCCGGATATGCCTGGGGGTTGGGCTGGACGTCGTTGGTGGTGCGCACCCAGGAAGCATCGGTGGAGCGCAGGAGTTCCACTACCTCACGCTCCTTGTTCTTCTCGGGGTCCACCTCCAGCGGGGAGACCCACTGCAGGGTCACCGCCGGCAGGTTCGCCACGATGGGATTGTTCTTGGCCATGCCGCTGGCGCGCACATCCACGAAATAGGGATAGCGCATCTGCTGGATCTCCACCACGTTGACGCCGGAGACATTGCGCGTGACCTGGATGGGGAACGGCTCGTTCTGCGGGTCCAGCACCATGCCCTGGCCCACCGTCACGCCGTAATGGGCCAGCATATCGTACAGCGGATCGTTGACCGGCTCCATCAGGATGGCGCCGCCGAACTGCATCGGGGACAGGCGGTAGCGCCCGCCGGCCACGATGACCGCCCCACCGCGCATCAGGTACTGGTCAATGGCGTACAGCTCCTTGTCGGTAAATTGATACGGGCCGATGATGACCAGCACGTCCACATCGCCGGGCACGCGGCCACTGCTCAGGTCCACCGTCTTCAGGTTGTACTGCTGGGAAAGCTGGTTGCGCACCAGCGACCAGGTGGAGATAGGGTTGGAATATCCGCCGAAGGCGTTGGGCACAGGCTCTTCGGAGGGATGCCAGAGGCCCACGGTCTTGAGGAAGCCGGGCGCCGCCCGCTTGATGCCGGCCTCGATCTCCGAGCGCACATCCGCCTCCGTCATACTGCCGGTCGGATACATGACCGAGACATCCTTGCCGGCCTGCATGACCAGGTGCAGGTAATAGGTCTGGTCAGAGAAGAGGCCTGCGGCGAAGGGGCGGATCCCATAGGAATTGTACAGCTCCTCCGCGGAGACGCCGGCCTGCGGGTCCCGCGGGTTCACCATGGTGAAGACGAACTTGCCGCCGGCGGTCTTCTCGATATCGCGCGCCACTTTCTCCACCAGCCCAGGGATGTCCTTCAGCTCCGCCGGCAGGGTATCAGGGGTGGCATACAGCGTCAGCCGGATGGGCTGTTCGATCTTGGCAAAGAGGGCATCCAGGCTCTGGAAGCCGTAGACCACGCGCTTGATAGCGCGGGTCAGGTCATATTCCAGGTTGCGCAGGCCGACCTCCCATTCCCCACCGCCGGCCGGCCGCATCTCGATAAGATCGTCAAAATGGAGCACCTCATACTGGTCGCCGTAGCGCACCAGGATATCGAAGTAGGAGCTGATGATGGTGTCCTCGTAGCGGCCGGCGATGCGGAAAGGCGTCGGCTTGATGCCGTATATCTGATTGGCCTCCGCCTCCAGCTCGGAGTTATTGCGTGGGTCAACTATCTCCACCTTGATCTTGCCCCCGGAGGCTATCTCATACTCTCGGAGCATATCTCGAATGGTAGGAACCAGGGGCGCGAGCAGGGGGTGCGTCCGCTCGCTGAAATAGCCGCGGATGAGGAGCGGCTCTTCCAGGCCGCGGATGAGGTCGCGCGTGACCGGGGAAAGGCTGTACTCTTTGCCGGCGGTGATGTCCGCGCGCAGTCCGTGCAGAGGAAACATCCAGGCGTTCAGCGCCAGCACGTTGGCCCCCACCAGCACGATGCGCAGGAGGGCGTTAAGGCGATGCGGCCGGCTCCGGAGCCCCTGGCTCCAGCGCTTGCTCTCCAGCGATACCACATTCGCCACCAGGAAAAAGGCGGTCAGGGAGAGATAGTAGACCAGATCGCGCAGGTCAATGACACCGCGCTCAATGCTTTCGAAGCGACTGCCGGTGCCGATAGCGCGCAGGATTTCCGCCGGCGTCTCCCCGAACAGCTTCGTCACCCCTGGCGACCCGACCAGATAGAACGCCCCGCCCACCAATAGGGTTAGCAGGAGAGAAACGATTTGGTTGTCGGTGCGGGAAGAGATAAACAGCCCGATGGAAACGTACGCGCCGGCCATCAGCAGGGCCGCCAGATACCCGCCGATCACCGGGCCCCAATCCAGGTCGCCCAGCAGGCTGACGGTAATGGGCAGGAAGATGGTCAGCGCCACCGCCAGGGCGATGAGCGCCATGGTGGCCAGGAATTTGCCCAGCACCAGCACTGCCGGCCGCACCGGCAGGGTCATCAGCACTTCCAGCGTGCCGGCGCGCTGTTCCTCGCTCCACTGCCGCATGGTCAGCGCCGCCACCAGGAAGATCATCAGCACCGGCATCCAGCGGAACAGCGGCCGCACATCGGCGATGTTGCGGGCAAAGAAGGTATCCACCCAGAAGAAGGTGAAGAGGGTGACGACGAGGAACACCCCGACGAAGATGAAGGCCATCGGAGAGCCGAAATAGGCCCGCAGTTCCTTGCGCGCTACCGCCAGGACCTGGTTCCATGCCGATTTCATGCCGCACGCACCTCCTTCGCTTTGGCTGGGATACTGCCGGCAGAGGTTGCCAGCTCATTGAAGACCGCTTCCAGGGTGCGCACATGGCGCCGCAGTTCATATACCGGCCAGTTCTGCTCCCGTGCCAGCCGGAAGACCGCCGGCCGCACATCTACCCCGTTCTCACCGCGGATGTGATATTCCACCCCATGCGGCGTGTCGAACCGCTCCACCGAACGCACGCCGGGCAGGCCCTTCAGCGCCGTCAGGGCGCCAGGCACCGCCTCCCCCAGCACCAGCACGGCCTCCGAGGTGGCCTCCAGGTCCTGCAGGCGGGCATCCGCCTTGACCTCGCCGTTCATCAGGATGAGGACGCGCTGGCAGGTGGCTTCCACCTCGGAAAGGATGTGCGTGGAGAGGAGAATGGTGCTGTTCTTGGCCAGCCGGCGGATGAGCCGGCGCACTTCCAGCACCTGGGTGGGGTCCAGGCCTACTGTCGGCTCGTCCAGGATGAGCAGTTTGGGCTTGTGCAGGATGGCCTGGGCGATGCCCACGCGCTGGCGGTACCCCTTGCTCAATTCGCCGATGGGTCGGGTCAGGTACTCCTGCAGGCCGGCCGCCAGGATGGCCTCGGTCAGCAGGGCCGGCTGTTGCTCCGCCGGGATTTGCCGCAGATCGGCCATCAGCCGCAGGTACGCCTGCACCGTCAGCTCCGGATAGAGGGGGGCGTTCTCCGGCAGATAGCCAATGCGGGACTGCACCGCCAGCGGGTCGGCCACCACATCAATGCCGTCGATCCACACCTCTCCCTCGTCCGGCTGGAGATAGCCGGTGAGGATTTTCATCAGGGTGGTCTTGCCGGCGCCGTTGGGTCCCAGCAAGCCGATGACCTCGCCGGCGTCTACATGGAAGCTCACATCCTTGACCGCCTGCACCATGCCGTACGATTTACTGAGATGCTTGACATCGATCATTTCCAGCCATCCCTCCTCGATACGGGATGGTGCCCCAGAGGGATGCCGGCTGGCCGCCCCCTGGGACACCTGTGCGTACGCCGTATGAATATATTCATCCCAGGCCAGAAAGCGAAATCACCACCGTCCTTTATTCCTTCGGCCGCTCCGCCAGGGTGACGGTGACCTTCTTTTCCTTCCCATCCCGGATGATGGTCAGCGTCACCTGCTGGCCGGGCTGGGTCTTGCGCACCAGGTACGAGATGAGCTGGTCCATGCCGGTTACCGGCGTGTCATCTATGGCGGTAATGACATCGCCGCCGGTAGTTAGCTCCTGGCCTTGCACGCGGATGACGCGCTCACTGCCGCGCAGGCCGGCCTTATCCGCCGGACTGCCGGCGGCCACGTCCAGCACCAGCGCGCCCTGGCGCACCGGCAGGTCCAGGGCCTTCACGTCCTGCGGCAGGAGATCACGCCCCGTGATGCCCAGCCACGGATAGGCATACGAGCCTTTGGAGATGAGCGCCGGCACCACCTTGGCGATAATGTTGCTCGGCACCGCGAAGCCGACGCCGGAACTGCTCCCCGACTGAGAGATGATCATGGTATTCATGCCGATAACCTCGCCGCGGCTGTTCAGCAGGGGGCCGCCGGAGTTGCCCGGGTTGATGGCCGCGTCGGTCTGAATGACCTCCGGGATGGAGAAGCGGGAAAGGCCCGACTGAATCACGCGCCCCACCGCGCTGACGATACCGCGCGTCATCGTCCAGGTCTGGCCGAAGGGGTTGCCGATGGCCACAGCAAGCTGTCCCACCTTCACCTGGTCTGAATCCCCCAGGGTCACCGGCTTCAGCGCCACCTGGGTCGGGTCCACCTTGATCACGGCGATATCGCTCTGCGGGTCCGTGCCGATAACGTCCGCCTCCAGGATGGTCCCGTCCTTGAAATGCACTTCCACAATAGTGGCATCCTCGACCACGTGGTCATTGGTGACGATATGGCCCTCCGTGTCCCAGACGAAGCCCGAGCCTTCACCGCGCCGATACAGGTCATCGGCGAAGCCGGAGATGCCCGAGACCTGCTGGGTCACCCGGATGTGCACCACGGACGGGCTGACTTCCTCGTACATACGCGTCAACAGCTCTTCCTCTTCGAGGATGCCAGCCGGCGGAGCGCCGGACTGCACCGCCGGCGCGGCGGTCGCCGCCTTCTGCGGCGCGGACGTTGGCGTCGGCGTCGAAGCGATCTCCGTCACCGCCGTGATAGCCGGGCTGACGAGGGTGCGCACGGCCCCTGCCCAACCACAGCCGGCCAGCAAGCTCAGGATCAACACGATCCCCACCAGTACCCATACACGCCGTTGTATGCTTCTCATGGGAAACCCTCCTCGTATTTTTCTGACACTTTCCTGCACTCTTCGGCAGACCTTCCCAGGACTGCCTCTGGTATCATATCCCCAGTGGGTTAATGCAAGATTAAATCGAGCGGCGAACTGCGCCTTGCCGGCGGCTTCACCTCTTGACACACCCTACAGTTTAGGGTATCATCTGGCCCGGAGGGACACCCAGTATGCCGGCACAGGAAGCGGAATACTCGATCCTGCTCGTTCTCGAGGACCCCACGCAGGCTTCCATCTATGCCCAGGCCCTGCAGAGGCAGGGCTATCGGGTCTGGACGGCCTATGACGGCGAGGAAGGTCTGGCAAAGCTTCGAACACTGAAGCCCTTCCTGGCCGTGTTGGACGCACTGCTCCCCAAGCGGGATGGCTTCGTCATCTGCGAGCATGTCAAAGCCGACCCCGCGCTGGCCGGCATCCCGATCATCCTCCTCTCCCCCTTCGACGTCGAGGCGGTCAAGCCGCTCCGGGAGAATGGTCTTGGGCTGGCAGATGCCTTCCTTTCCGCAGACCTGGTTCTGCAGAAACCCGTGCCGGTGGAACGGCTCCTCGAGTTTGTGGAGCGGATCCGCGAGGGCCGGCCGGCTGTCCCACCCCTGACCGCCGAAGAACCGAAGCAGACCGTGCTCCTGATTGACGACGATCGGCTGAACATCAAACTGCTGGAAGTGACCCTGACGGACGCCGGCTTCCGCGTGATGACCGCGCTCACCGGCAAAGAGGGCCTTCGGCTTTTCGAACAGGAACAGCCCGACCTGGTGATGCTAGATATACTGATGTCCGACCTGCACGGCCTTTCTGTGCTCACCAGCCTGAAACGACGCGCGCCGGCCCTGCCGGTAATTATCATGACCGCCCATGGCTCGGAGGAAATGGCGGTCGAGGCCATGAAGCTGGGGGCCTCGGATTACCTGGTCAAGCCTCTGCACTACCAGCGCGTTGCCGCCGTCGTGCGAGAACATATTGAGAAGAGCAGACTGCGCGCCACCGAAGAGCGCCTGACCCATCAACTGCGGGAAAGCTCTCTGCAGTTGATGCGCCGCGTGGCGGAACTGGAGCTGGCGCGCCGCAAGCTGGAGCAGGCGCACGCCGAATTGGAGGAAGCCGGCCGGCTCAAAACCGAATTCATCTCCATGGTCTCCCACGAGCTCCGCACCCCCCTGACCAATATCCAGGGATATGTGGAACTGCTCCTCGATGAAGCCGACGGGCCGATCAACGATACCCAGCGCGAATATCTGGAAATCGTCTTGGACAACTGCAAGCGCCTGATTGCCATTGCCAATGACCTGCTGGACATCTCCCGCATCGAGGCCGGCAACCTACGGCTCAATAAAACCCGCCTGCGCCTGCAGGAGCTGGTGGATGAGGCGGTGCGCTCCTTGCATCCCCAGTTCCAGGCCAAGAACCTCCAGCTTACGTTAGACCTGGCCCCACAGCCTCTCTGGATATGGGCGGACCGGGAGCGCATGATCCAGGTGCTCAACAACCTGCTCTCCAACGCCTGCAAATACACGCCGGCCGGCGGCAGTGTCACCGTGCGCGCCTTCCCCGACAACGGACGGGCGCTGGTAGAGGTGAGCGACACGGGCATCGGCATCCCGGAACAGGACCTGGAACGCATCTTCGAAAAGTTTTACCGGGCGGAGAACTCCCGTCAGGAGGCGACATACGGCACCGGGCTGGGGCTTCCCATCGCCAAATCGCTGGTCGAACTGCACGATGGGAGCATCTCCGTGACCAGCAAACTGGGCAAGGGTTCTACGTTCACGGTGCAGTTGCCCCTGCTGGAGGGGTAACGGCCGGCGAATGGGGATTGGGAGCGCGTCCCTGTTCGCAAAGATTGACAATCCTATCCTTCCCGGATATGATGCATATTCTGCTAACCCTGACAGGGGGACAACGATGTGCGGCATGCCGGCTGTCAAGGTCTTGGTCGTGGACGATGAGCAAGATACCCGCAAGCTGGTTCGCCTGACCCTGGAACGGCGGGGCTGGACCGTCAAAGAAGCCGCCGGCGGGGAAGAGGCACTGCAACTGCTGGGACAGGAGCACTTTGACCTGGTGCTTCTGGACATCATGATGCCGCGGGTGAGCGGCTACGATGTGCTCCAGCGCATGCGTTCGGATGAACGCCGGCCCAGCACCAAAGTGGTATTCCTGACCGCCAAAGGCCGCTCCGACGAGGTGGACTACGGCCTGGAACTGGGAGCCGATGGCTACATCGTCAAACCCTTCTCCACCCGCGAGCTGTTCGATTACTTGAGCGGCATCATGGCGGCGTAATCGCAAAACCATGCGTTTGCTATCCTGCCCGGCCGGCAGACGACTTCAGCACGTAGAGCCAGTACAGAAAGGATACTTCTGTGGGAACGCGCGCTCCGACGATCCTGATCGCCGACGACGACAAAGACCTGGTACATCTGATGGCTTCCGCGCTGACCAGAGCCGGCTACGAGGTGCTCACCTGCTTCGATGGCCAGGAAGCCCTGCAAGTGATCCAGGAGAGGGCCAGCCACATTGATCTCGTCATCCTCGATGTGCTGATGCCCAAGCTGGACGGCGTCGAGGTCGCACGGCACATGAAGAACGATCCGTCTACCAGCCATATCCCCATCCTGTTATGCACCGGCCAGGGCGAGGAGACCATCGTCAAGGGGCTGGATGTGGGCGGGGTGGACTACATCACCAAGCCGTTCAGCATGCGCCAACTGCTGGTGCGGGTAGGAGTGTTGGTACAGCGGTTCGTGCGGGCAGATCGGTAGCGCGAGAAAGACGCCGGCCCCGGCGCAGTACGCACCTCCGCCGGCCAACCATATCCCTGGGTAATAGGCATGAGCTATCTGGTCGTCATCCCAACCTACAACGAGCGAGACAACATCCTCCAGTTAGTCCCCAGGATACTCGCGCAGGGGGACGCTTTTCACATCCTTATCGTGGACGACAATTCCCCCGACGGCACCGGCGAGCTGGCCGAAGAGCTGGCCCGCCAGGAGCCGCGCGTGCATGTCCTGCATCGGCCAGGGAAACTGGGGCTGGGGACAGCGTACGTCGCCGGCTTCCGCTGGGGCCTGGATTTCGGGGCGGAACTCATCTTCGAGATGGACGCCGACTTCTCCCATGACCCGGCCATGCTTCCCGTATTCGTCGAGGAAATTGGCGACTGCGACCTCGTGCTGGGTTCCCGCTACGTGCCCGGCGGGGGTGTGCGCAACTGGCCCCTCCCCCGCCGGCTGATGAGCCAGGGCGGAAGCCTGTACGCCAGAACTATCCTGGGCGTCCCCATCCGGGATTTGACCGGCGGCTTCAAGTGCTTCCGCCGGCAGGTGCTGGAATCCCTGCCGCTGGACAAGGTGCAGACCACCGGCTACGCCTTCCAGATCGAGATGACCTATCGGACCCTGCTGGCCGGCTTTCGTGTCAAGGAAATCCCCATCATCTTCGTGGACCGGGTGCAGGGCACATCGAAAATGTCGCGCCGGGTGTTCCTGGAGGCGGTGATCGCCGTTTGGCGCCTGCGCTTCTCCCTCCCGCGCGCGCATCAGCCGTTCGCAGTCCTGCCGCCGGCGGCCCCCAGCCGCTATCTTCTGGAAGGGGTGAATGCCGGCCGGCCAGGCATGTCGTAACGTTCAGCGTTTGTACAAAGGGCGGTGCTATGGCAAAGGAACGCATCCTGGTCGCCGACGACCATAAAGAGAACGTGCAGTTCATCATTGACGCCGTCCTCACACCCCACGGCTTCCGCCCCATCGTCGCCTACGACGGCCAGGAGGCCCTGCGCAAAGCCGTTGAAGAGAAGCCGGACCTCATCCTGCTTGACCTGCAGATGCCCAAAATGGACGGCCTCACCGTGCTGGAGCGCCTGCAGGAGCAGGGGGTGCGCGTGCCGGTGGTGCTGATGACCTTTCACGGCTCCGAGGAAATCGCCGTGCGCGGCTTCCGGCTGGGCGCCCGCGATTACGTGATCAAGCCCTTCACCGCCCAGGAAATGCTGACCGCGATCGAAGGCGCCCTGCTGGAAAGCCGGCTGCGCGCCGAGCGGGATGCATTGATGGCCCGCCTGATGCAGGCCAACCAGCAGTTGGAGCGCCGGCTCCGCGAGATGCGCACCCTCTACGCCGTCGGCCAGTCCGTGCTCTCGGTGCTCGATACCGATGTGCTCCTGCGCAGGATCACCGATGCAGTGATCTACCTGCTCCCCGTTCAGGCGGTCTATGTCCTGCTCCCCCAGGCCGGCGGCCTGCAGATCGTTGCGGAAGGCTACCGCGATCGCTCCGAGTCCGCTTTGTGGAAACTGCCGGCGGCCTGCATCCAGCGCGCGCAGGAGACACTGCATGCCGGCAAGCCAGCCGTGACCAGCGAGGGGGACGCCGGCCCCACATATGCCTACATCCCCCTGGTCCTGCGCGATGCCGCGCTGGGCGTACTCATCGCGCTGTGGCCGGCGGGAGTCAGCCGGCCGGACGAACATCACCTGCAGTTGTTATCCATGCTGGCCGGCTATGCCGCCATCGCCCTGCATTACGTCCAGGACTTCGAGAACCTCCAGGCGGAGGAGGAGCGCGAGAAAGAGCGCATCCGCCAGTACTTCCAGATGTACGTCCCTCCGTCGGTGGTGGAACGCATCCTGTCTGACCCGGAGGCCGTCCAGCTTGGCGGCGTGCGGCGCGAGGTCAGCGTGCTGTTCGCCGATCTGCAGGGGTTCACCGCATTGAGCGAACGGCTGGCCCCCGAAGAACTCATCAACGTGCTCAACCAATACCTGTCCGTCATGGCGCGCACCGTGATGGCGTTCGAGGGCACCGTGGACAAATTCTTGGGGGACGGCATCATGGCGATTTTCGGTGCGCCGCTCCCACAGGCGGACCATGCCCAGCGGGCCGCCCAGGCGGCGCTGGGACTGCGCAGTGCCGTGGCGCGCCTGCACGAGCGCCTGCCGGCACCCTTGCGTCTGGAAATCCATATCGGCATCGGCACGGGCGAGGTCGTGGTCGGCAACGTCGGGACCGAACAGGCGCGCAATTACACCGCCATCGGCGATGCGGTGAACGTCGCCCGCCGGCTCCAGGAGATGGCGCGCCCGAACCAGATTCTCCTCAGCGAACAAACCCTGCATTATATCTATGACCGGGCAGAGGTACGCGCGCTCGGCCCGATATCCCTGGCCGGCCGCCGGCAGGAACTGCGCGTTTTCGAACTGCTGGACCTGCGCGATGCATAACCTCCCACAAGAGGATGAAACATGAACCTTGAAGGAATAACTGAAGCGGAATCGCCCGTGCAGTGGTTGGGCCGGCTGTTTCAGCGCACCCGCCAGAACCATGCGGTGGAACATGCCACCGTCCACATCCTGGCCCAGCGCTATCCTGGCCTGGAGGTGATGGGCCGGAGCACGCCGGCGGGCTTTTATATCTACGGCGCCGTGCCCACCGAGGCGCTGGTATCCGCGGTCACCGAAGCACTGGCGCGTCTGCGCGCCGGCGAATCCCATCTGGCGGTGCACCCGCGCTGCGGCACCAACCTGGCTGTCAGCTCCCTCGTCGGGGGCCTGGTGGTCTCATTGTTCCTGCGCCGGCGGCGCGCCCCATGGTGGGAGGAATTCCCCCAGCTCCTGCTGGCGCTCAGCACCGCCCTCTTCCTCTCCCAGCCGCTGGCCTATACCGTGCAGAAACATATCACCACGGACGCCCATATCGGGGACCTGCAGATCCGCCGCGTGGAGCGCCGTCTGCTCGGGGGGAGAATGCCGGTACATTACATCGAGCTGGGCGCGGGGGAAGCATGATTTATCTGATCTTCGGCAGGGATGAGTTCTCCTGCGAGGAAGCCTTGCACAAGCTCCTGCAGGAGCATGCGGCCGGCATCCCGGGGGCCGAGTGGAACCGCACCCTCCTGGAAGGCGGCCGGCTGAGCCTGTCGGAACTGCGGCACCACTGCGACTCCCTGCCCTTCCTGGGCGAACGCCGGCTGGTCATCGTGCGCGGACTGCTCGCCCGCCTGTCGGGCGGCGCCGCGCCCGCCGGCGAAGAGGAGGCGCAGGAAGCCCCTCAAGAGGGGCCGGCCGTTTTCGCCCGCGCACTGCTGGAATACCTGGAGGCACTCCCCCCTACCACCGACCTGGTTCTCTATGACCCGGGGCTGGAAGGAAAGGCTGTCCGCACCCGCGTCCTGGAATGGGCCAAAAAGCATTCGGAGATATGCAGGGTCTGGGAGTTCACCCCGAAGCGGGGCAAAGAACTGCTGGATTGGATGGCTCAGCGTGCCGGCATGCACGGCGTCAGGCTGGATGCCGGCGCACAAAGCGCGCTGGCCAATGCCGTCGGCGAAGACCTGCGCGCCCTGGACCAGGAGATCACCAAGCTGGCGCTGTATGCAGGGCCGGGCGGGACCATCACCGCCGGGCATGTGCGCCTGCTGACCCCCCACACCCGCGAGAGCAGTATCTTCGTCATTGTGGATGCCATCAGCGAGCGGCGCTGGCAAACAGCGATCGCCGAAATGCGCAAGCTGATGGAAGAGGGCGCCCATCCGCAGTACATTTTCCACATGATATACCGCCAGTTCAGCCTGATCGCCCAGGCCAAGGGGCTAGAGGGGGAGCGCCTCTCGCCGGCGGCCCTGGCGAAAAAGCTGGGCGTGCACCAGTTCACCGCCGAGAAGGTGCAGAAGCAGGCCCTGCGCTACCGCAAAGAGGAACTGCAGTCCATCTATGACCGCCTGCTGGAAGCGGACCAGGCGATGAAAACGGGTCAGATGGAGCCGGCGGTCGCGCTGGAATGGCTCATCGTGCGGCTGACCAAAACCCCGCAGAAGATATAAAGGGCCGGAGCGGGCGTTCGGCCCGCTCCGGAAGAATGGGGGCAGTTATTGGGGATTTTCCTCCAGACCGATCCAGAAGTGATGGGGAAGGATGTTCCCCATGGGAACGACCCGGACGGCAAACCCATTCACCTGGACGACTCCAGCGGGTGTGCCGGCCAGGGTGTCCGGATGCACGTAACAGCAGGTGGGCGGCTGGCCGAATTTCTGCCGGTAGCGCACCGCGGCCAGCCGAACCTTTTCCTGTAAAGGCGCATCCGAGCGATTATCGAACCACAGCAAACCGACCCGCATACCCGGACCTCCTCTGCGGTACATCCTCCCACTGCGAACGAGGCTCGAACGCCGGCGCGCTGACCACCTGCCAGAGGTTATGCAGGAGATCATGCCGCAGGACGAACAGGCCGGCAGAGCACAGCAAGCGGTAATAGCGGTACTGCCGCCGGCGGGGCCAGCCGCGGCATTCCTCCCAGATGCCCTGGACATGGAGCACTTGATGCACCTGTCCACGCCACCGAAAGCGGTGAGGGAAATACCCCAGCCTCCAGTCCAGCAACTGCACCTGTTGGGCATGCGGTGAAGCCATTGCGCGCCTCTCCATCAAAAATACCGCCGCTGACCGGAGATGTCCTCCGGCTCGCCCAGGATCTCGAACTGGCGGGCACCGCTGGAGCCGGCCGGCGGCAAATACGCCATGCTCGACGCGTTCGGATAATACAGGCCGGGATTGGCCACAGGTGGATTGACAATCATGATATTGGGCACCTGCGGCATGCTGGGCGCCGACGACTGATCCCCTGCGTCATCGCGCCGGACCAGCAAAAGCATCAGCAGGCTGGTGGGAATGCTGGCGGCCACGCCGCACACCATCCCCACCACCACCGCCATCGCCTCACTGCTCATGCGCTTCGCCACCGTGATACAGAGCGCCAGGATAAACACCCCTACCAGCGCGATCACCACCTTTTTCATCTCATCCCTCCACTATTCATCGGAATTACGTCATTGGCATCGGGGATGGCCGGCACATCCAGGATGGCGCGCCCGGCATACCGGCTTCTGAGCCACTGTACCAGATGATGGATCGCCGGCTCCGGGATGTGCGCCGCCTGAAACCGGATGATCTGCCCCTGCAGGACCGCCAGCATGTCCCCGCGCCCCATCAGCCGTTCGGCATTGGTGCCGCCCACGCCGGCGGCCAGATAGGCATCCGCCGGGTTCACCACCCGCCCAACAATGCGCATCGGGAAGTTACTCCGGAGCAGTGAACTGATAACCTCGGCGGAGGGCTTTTGGGTGGCGGCAATGACATGCACGCCGGCGCCCCTGCCCCTCTGAACAAGCCGCGTCAGGCTCTTTTCCACCTCCTCTCCCCCCTGCATCAGCAGGTCCGCCAGCTCATCCACCACCACGACGATCAGCGGGCGGTCAATCCCCAGCCGGTCGCGGCGCTCCATCTCTATCACGATATCCGTGATCACGGCGACAGCATCGGGGATGGTGCTGGCCGGCGGATACAGCAAATGGGGAAGCCCCTCAAAGACCCGCAGACCGCGCCCTTTCGGGTCCACAAGCACGATCTGACAATCGCTCTGGCGGTGAAGGTAGGCCATGCTGGCCACGATCGAGCGCAACAGTTCCGTTTTGCCCGAGCCGGTGGTCCCGCTCACAAGGATATGCACCACATCGGGACTGCTCAGCCGCACCATCAGGGTCTTACCGCCCTTTTCGACGCCCAGGACAGCGGTGCCGGGGACGGCCGGCCGGGCCTGCCGGCACAGCTCCAGCAAGGAAACCTGCCTCCCATCCTCGCGCGGGATCTCCACTTTCAGCGTCCCTTCCTCCCGATATATCCGGCAGTACGAGACCCCCAGGGCCATGGCGATCTCCTCGGAAAGCTGGGTGATCTTCCGCAGGCGTGTGCCCATCAATGGTGTGAGGTTAAAGGTGATGACGCGCGGGGAAATGACCCCGCCCCATACCCGGCCGGCGGCCTGGTGCGCGGCCAACACCATCTCGATGCGGTCTGCCTGGAGTTCCAGCATGCGCCGCTGGACCGAACCTGCCATGGGGTTCCCTCCGAATAGAACAAACGTTCTATCACAGAGTATATCGCCGGATACCCTCTGCGTCAAGGGGTTTCTTTTCCCAAATGTTGGGATGAGACGCTTGGGATATCGGGCGCCGCCGGCCCGCTCACCCCTCCTTCGCCCGATTTTGCGGTTATCCCCCTCCATGGTATATTGTGTCTTGCATCTTCCCTGGCTCGTGTTCGTTCGCCCAAATGGGGAGCAGTGGCAAATGAAAGTCGCGACGTACAACGCCAATTCCATCCGGGCCCGCCTGCCCATCATCCTGGCATGGCTGGCCAAGGAACGGCCCGACCTGCTCTGCATCCAGGAGACCAAGGTCCAGGATTCGGAGTTTCCCGCCGATGAGATCCGGGCCGCCGGCTACCACGTGGTCTTTCGCGGCCAGAAGGCCTACGCCGGCGTGGCCGTCATCAGCCGCGAGCCTCTGCAGGACGTGGTGTTCGGCTTCGACGACGGCGGCGAACCGGATGAGGCCCGCCTCATCCGCGCCCGGTACGACGGCATCTTCGTCGTCAACACGTATGTGCCACAGGGACAGTCGGTGGATTCCCCGCAGTTCCAGTACAAGCTGGAATGGCTGGGGCGACTGCGCCGGCTCTTCGAGCGGCACTACTCGCCGGCGGACCCCATCCTCTGGATGGGCGATTTCAACGTCGCCCCCGAACCCATCGACGTGCACAACCCGGAGGGGCTGAAAAACCACGTGGACTTTCACCCACTGGCCCGCCAGGCGCTGGAGCGCGTCCGGGAATGGGGCTGGGTGGACCTGCTCCGCAAGTTCCATCCCGATGAGCGCATCTACACCTTCTGGGACTACCGCGTGCGCGGCGCTGTCGAGCGCGGATTAGGCTGGCGGGTAGATCACATCTGGGCCACGCGGCCTTTGGCGGAGAAGTGCACCCGCTGTTGGGTGGACATGGAGCCGCGCCTGGCCGACAAGCCTTCCGACCACACCGTTCTGGCGGCGGAATTCGCCTTGTGAATGAGCCTGACTATCATTGACCCTGCACCGCACTACAGGAGGCAGTTATGACCAAGAAATCAGTGGTGGCAGTACTGCGCACCAAACCGGAGACTGTGCTGGATGACTACCGCCGGCTCTGTGAGCTGGCCGGCATGCGCCAGGCGCTGGACCCCTCCGCGACCACCATCCTCAAGGACAACATTAGCTGGCACTTGCTCTATCCCGGCGCCAACACCACCCCCTGGCAGTTGGAGGGCACCATCCTGGCGCTCAAAGACGCCGGCTTCCACGATATCGTGGACGTCCACAACAAAACAGTAGTCACCATCGCGGACCTGGGGGATCGCTACAACAAATTCGGCCCGGTGCTGGCCAAATACGGCATCCCGAAGAAGTACAATTTCAAGCCCGAGGACATGACTTGGGTCGAATACAAGCCCAAAGCGAAAATGGCGGTCCTGGACAAGATATACCGCCACGGCATTTACATCCCCGATTACTTTATCGGCAAAAACATCGTGCACCTGCCCACGGTGAAGACCCACAGCTACACCGTCACCACCGGAGCCATGAAGAACGCCTTTGGCGGCCTGCTGAACGTCAACCGCCACTACACCCACACCTGGATCCACGACACACTGGTGGACCTGCTGGCCATCCAGAAGGAGATTCATACCGGCATCTTCTGCACCATGGACGGCACCACCGCCGGCAGTGGCCCTGGCCCACGCACCCTCGTCCCGCACCAGAAGGACGTCATCCTGGCGTCGGCGGACCAGGTGGCCATCGACGCGGTGGCCGCCATGATGATGGGCTTCGACCCCATGAAGATCCCATACATCGCCCATGCCACGGAGCGCGGGCTGGGCAACGGCAACCCGCGCGATATCGAGATCGTCGGCATGCCCGAGGTGGCCAACGAGCGCTGGAACTTCTCTGTCGGCGTCAATCTGGGCACAGGTGTGGGCATGCTGTTATGGCGCTCCCCGCTGAAGGTTTTCCAGAAGCTCTTTTTCCAGACGCCCCTGGTGAACATCTTTATCTTCGCCAGCGAGTACTATCACGACCATTACTGGTACCCGCGCAAGGGGCGCCCGATCGTGGAGAAGTGGCTGAACGAAAGCCCATGGGGACGTCTCTTCCAGAGCTATCCCGATGAATAACGCCGGCCCTGCGCCGGCCCCTTCGGCACGGTGAAATTGAGCGGGAAATGAGGACATTGATCCGCAAGCGCCGGCTGTTGGCCGCGATGGCGCTGGCACTGCTGGTGGGCATACTCTATTTTCCGACCCTGCGCTGGTTGGCGCACGAGTGGTGGAGCAACGATTATTACACCCACGGGCCGCTGGTGCTGATCATCGCCGGCGTGCTCATCTGGCGCCGGCGGCGCGCCTTCTGGTACCGGGCGCCGGACAACCGCGGGCTGTGGGGTATGGGGATCGGGCTGGCAGGGCACCTCATCGGCAGTGCCTGGTGCGCGCCCTACATATCCGCCCTATCCCTGCCCCTGCTCGTGGCCGGCCTGATCACCTTCTTCTTGGGGATGCCGGCACTGCGCATGCTGGCCTTCCCCCTGGCCTTCACCTGGTTCGCTGTGCCCCTGCCCTTCGTGGAACAGGCCAGCGTGCCCCTGCAGACGCTCACCGCCTCCGCATCCACTGCCCTGGCACAGTGGTGGGGCATCCCTGCCCAGGTGCAGGGCGCGCAAATTACCCTGCCTTCCTGCTCTCTGCAGGTGGGCGCGCCCTGCAGTGGACTACGCTCCATCGTGGCTCTGCTGACCCTGGATGTGCTGTTCGTCTACCTGGTGGACGGGCCGGCATGGGCGCGCTGGGTACTGCTGGCTATGGCCGTGCCGGTGGCGCTGGCGGCCAACATCGTGCGCATCGCCCTTCTGCTGGTGGTCGCCCATCTCTGGGGGGCAGAAGCCGGCCTGCGCTACTTCCATGATTATTCCAGCCCTGTGCTGTTCGTGGTGGCAGTACTTCTGCTGATGGGGGTGAGCTGGGCGGCGCAATGTCGCGGGATACGCTCCGATATCTGAGCATCGCCGGCCTGCTGGGGTTGGCTATTCTGGCCAGCGCTGTCCTTATGGCGCGCCGGCCGGCGAACATCTTCCTCTCCTCTGCCCATACCTTTGTGACCGACATTGACAACTGGCGGCAGACCAACCAACAGCGCATCGTGGAAACGCCCTATGACTTTCGCCTGGGCCCCAACCTGGCCGACCTGCCCCTGGAGATCGGGGGATGGAAAGGGCAGGACATCCCCCAGACCAATTTGGAGGTCTTCATCCTGCTGGAGCCCGAACAGTACATCTTCCGCCGCTACGAGGACGGCGCCGGCCGCATCCTCTGGCTCAGCCTCATCGGGAGCCACAAGTCCAAAAGCTTTCATCCCCCACAAATTTGCTACAGCACCGACGGCTGGCAGACAACCCTGAACGCCGTCCCCGTTCCCCTGCGCGAGGGCGATATCTACACCCTGTATCTGGACGCGAACAAGGCCACCCAACGCCATTTCGTCTGGTATTTCTACATCTGGTCCGACGAAGGGCGCGATCCGGCCGCCGGCCTGGTGCTCTTCAAGGTCACGGTGCCGGCCGCCGCAGAGGGTACCTCCCCGCAGGAAGCCCTGGATATCGCGCAGAGCTTCATCTCCTCAATTTTCACCCGCGCCTCCCGCCCGACGAAATAAAAACTCCCGTCAGGGTTGCCCCTGACGGGAGGACATGGATATGTCGGCATCATCTGCGCCGGCGGCGAGCCAGGCGTACGTAGCTCGCCAGTCCCGCCAACCCGCCGGCCATCAGCATCCAGGTGCCGGCCTCCGGAATTTCCTCAGGCGGCACAGGCGTCGCAGTCGGCGTCGGGGTACGGGTCGGTATGCGCGTCGGTGTGGCGGTTGCCGGCCGTGTCGGGGTGTCCGTAGGCACAGGCGTCCTTGTCGGCGTAAAGGTGCGGGTGGGTGTCGGGGCCGTTGCCGTCGGCGTCGCGGTCGGCACCGGCGTCCTCGTGGGCGTCATCGTCGGAGTGGCAGTGGCCGGCGGCGTGCCTGTGACAGTCGGCGTGTTGGTGAAGGTCGGCGCCGGCGTGAAGGTAGCCGTAGGTGTTTCTGTCGGAGTGGCGGTAGCGGTTTCCGTGGGAACGGGCGTATCGGTCGCCGTCGGCGGCGGGGTGGCAGTGTCAGTCGGCGTCGGAGTGGCGGTAGCAGTGTCGGTCGGCGTCGGAGTGGCGGTGGCCGGCGGCGTTTCCGTCGGCGTCGAGGTGGCCGGCGGCGTCTCGGTAGCCTGCGGCAGGCAGGGGATGACGTTCAGCCACTGGCAGGCGGGGTCATTTTCCGCCACCTCGATCGCATCCAGGCGGGAGCCGTCCTCGCGGGTGCGGAAGACGATGGTATGGGTGCCGGCGCCCCAGGTCAGCACCAGCGGCTGGCCGGTCAGAGCGTTGGAAACCTTGACCCAGGTCCAGCCGGCCTGCGGCAGGTCCCACTGTATCTCCGGCGCTCCATCCACCGAGACGAAGAAGGAGTTGCTGGCGGTATCCGGGCCCCAGGCGCGCGCCCAGATGACGTACTGGCCGGCCTGCGGCACCGTCACCGTGAAGGAAACCCTGCCGTTCGCGCCATAGCCCTTGGGGGTATACACATAATCGCATTCCGATGCCTCGGGATGGTCGCCGATGGTCATGGGTGCGACCAGGCTCCCCTGCTCTGCCTCCAGATGTGTCACCCAGCAGGATGGGGTGGGAGTAGGCGTTGGCGTCGAGGTCGGCGGGAAGACTACCGTGTTGGTGGGTGTGGGGGTAGGCCCCTCGTAAATATCGAAGAAATACACACAGCCGGTCGTTTTTTCCTGGCTGTACGTGCGCACCTCGTCCGGGCTGATAATCTCCCAGGCGGGGTCCGGCACCTCAGCGCGGACCGAGACATAGCCGGAGAGGTTGGTTTCCACGATGGCGTAGCCGGCCGCCGGCTCGCCCAGGTAGGCCAGTTCGAAGTGTCCCGACTCATCGGTCAGGGTGCTGTCCGCCGGCTGCCAGGTGCCGTTCTTGAGCGCATAGAGGGTGACCGTGGTGCCGGGGATGCCCACCGGGTTGGGCAGGTCCAGCTCCACGTAGCCGGCGAAGAAGAGCGGCATGACCGATGGGGTGGGGCTGGGGGTCGGTTCCACATAGTCATCCCAGAAGTTGTTGCCGGGATATGTGCCGCCGGCGGCCGGCTGATGGCGGATCCAGTTGGCATTGACCACCACACCGCCGCTGGCCGAGGCCGCCCCCACCGAGGTATAGCCCGGGCGGTCAATCTCAATGATGTGGTAATAGGGATAGCCCAGGTTGCTGACCAGCGTGTACGCGCCGCCGGTGCCCGTGCTGGTGCTGGCCAGCAGGGTCCCCCAGGAGGTCGGGGAGGTGGAGCCCCATAACTGCACCGTCGTGCCGTAAATCCCGGAAGCAGTATGCCCCACCGGGCCGCGGTAGACATTGCCCTGGAAGATCAGGGTGGTCACGTCAAAGGTCGCCGTCGGAGTGGGGGTGGATGTCGGCCGTGGGGAAGGCTGAGCGGTAGGCGTGGGGGTGGTCGGCGGTTGATCGTAAAAGAAGACACAGCCTACCGGGTAATCCCCGAAGTATTCCAAGCGGTCTGGGTTGACCACCACCCAGCCGGCCGGCCCCTCCGCCCGGACAGAGGTATATCCGGGAGGGTTGATCTCGCGGATGGCGAAGCCCAGCGCCGGCGGGCCGCTGTAGCGGAGGACGAAGTAGCCGGTGAGGCCGGCGGACACCGCATAATCCACCGCCACCCAGCTTGTGCCATCCCAGACATAGAAGATGGCCGTGGCTCCCTGGATGCCCTGATACGGTTCGTTGGGGGTCAGCACCCAGCCGCACACGCTGTAGGAGACCTGGTCAGGTTCACTGCCGGCAGGGTGGAGGGAGCGCTGGTCATCCGCTATGGGAGGGGTCAGGGTTTCCTCGGAAAGGACAGCCGGCACGGCCGGCGCATCGGGAGAGGTCATTCCGTAGGCGGCAATACCCAGCAGGGCCATTGCCAACCCAACGGCAAGCACGATCACAAGCACTCGGGTTTTCATTCTCCACCGCCTTTATCAAACCTGGCGCAGTTGCACGGACTTCCGGTCAAGGGCGCGCAATACCGCTCGGCATCGCATCTTCACAATTTTCATTGTACCATCTAGCACAGGCAGTGTCAATAACAACTTGTTCACTTTTGCACGCTTCTGTCTGAATAAATTGTCAAATAAGCAGTATACGGGGGCCCGAAAAATCCACAAGCCTTTTGGGCGGAGAGACTGCGCCGGCTAAAAAGGCAAATGGTACGTGAGGGTGAGCCACCAACGGAGGGCATCCATGCCGGCGATCATGCCGGCGCTCATCAGCGCCGCGATGCCGGCCGGCAGGAACAGGTCCCTTGGCGCGCTGGCCCTATTCTCCCTCCGCAACAGCACCACAACGATGAGGGTATTCACGGTCAGCAGGATGGCGAGGACGCCGACCAGGCTTATCAGCGCCAGCAGGTAGAGCGCCGGCGGCCAGCCCAGCAAGATCAGCACGGCCTCCAGTCCGCCGGCGGCCAGCAAAGCGCCGTATTCTCGCCAGCCCCGCAGGACAGGCGCCGGCTCCGGTTCCTTCCACACCGTCATCGCGACCACCGGCCAGACCAGCGTGCCCAGCGCCAGGCCGTTCAGCATGCCGGCCGCCAGCCGCAGGGCATTCTGTGGGGCATATAGATGCGGCAGGCCGAGCAGTTCCAGATAGGAATTGGCCCCATCCAAGGCCCAGAGGCCGACGCCCAGCAGGAACAGCGCGGTGATGGGTACAGGGGGGAGGGCGGTGCACCGCGTCCGCCGGCGAAGCACCCCCGCGCTGTAAGCGGTGAACACCCCCAAGAAAGTGCCGCTACAGCGGGCGCAGAGCGGCAGTCGCCGGCCGGCCAGGGAAAAGGACCGCTCCGGCAGTTGATGGCAGACGGCATAGCCGATATAGTCGCCGGCGTCCAGCAGGAACGCCGGCCGAAGCCACGCCAGGATAAGCAGAGCGGCCAGCGCCGCGGCAGAGAGATACAGCGTCCTTCTGGAGCGAAAGTGATTCGGCATGGGCAGGCCCTGGGCGTCCTTTGCAGTTGCCGGTCATTATAACAGTGCGCCGGTGTCCTGACAATTGGGATGATTCACGGTTCGGGGAGGCGGTGCCACTGCACCATGCCGGCATCCGCATCGTAAGAGACAAACGTGATGCCCGGGCCGTCGTCCGGCCGGCAGATGCTCCCCACCCCGATGAGATAGTGCATACCGGGAGAAGCATGCAGGATGCTCCCCCGGAGCAAGCGCTCCCTGCCGCCGGCGTCCAGCGACCAGCTCACCTGCTGATGGGTATGCCCGTGGAAGAGGAGGCGCCGGCCGCGGGCCAGCAGTTCCGCCCAGACCTGCCAGCGAATGGATTCATCGGTGAGATATGGGAACAACACGCGCCAGTGTATGTTCCTCTGCCGTATTTGTGCCTGCACCTGCGCCGGCCCACCCATTCCCATGAGTGGAAAGGGCGAAGAGTGGGCGGCGATGAAATCGTCCTCCTCCAGGAAGGCCGGCAACTGCAGGACTGCCCGCTGGAGCGGCTCGGCGAGCTTGCTCCAGCCAGACACTTCCCAGTTGCCGAAGACCCCGACCGCGCCGGCATCGAACAGCCGGCGGAAGCACTCGTCGCCGCAGATATCTCCCAGGAAAATGATGCGGTCAGGATGCAGAGAGGCGATATACGCGAGGGCGGTCTCCAGCCGGCGGAGGTGCCCATGAACATCGGAGAGGAAGACGTAGCGCATGGCGCGGTATCCTGGCAGGAATGGTAGAGCGGTTTACCTCTCGGGCCACAGGCTGAGCTGACGCGCCGGCGCCCGGCCGTTCAAGAGCACGAAGGGGGCGGCCCTCTGGACGTTCACGCCCATGGCGCGCAGGTGAGAAAGCTCGGTCAGGCGGGATTGCCGGCGCGCCTGCAGGATGCGGGCGGCACTGCGTGGGCCGATGCCCGGCACCCGCAAAAGCTCTTCCCGGCTGGCGCGGTTCACCTCCACCGGGAAGTACTGGGGATGCGCCAGCGCCCAGGCCTGTTTGGGGTCCTGTCCCGCCGGCAGATTGCCCTGCGCATCAAAGGGGATTTCCTCAAGCTGGAACCCATAGCTCCGCAGGAGAAAATCCGCCTGGTAGAGCCGGTTCTGCCGCTGGAGCGGCGCCGCCGGCCGGCTTTCCAGCGGGGTACCGGGGATGGGGCGAAAGGCGCTGTAATAGAAGCGGGCCAGCCCCAGCCGGCGGTACAGCCGCCAGGCCGTCTGCAGGATCTCCTGGTCAGTCTCTCCCACCGCCCCGACGATGACCTGGGTGGTGAGGCTGCGCGCCTTGCGGCGGGGGTCCGGCGAATGCACCAGCCGGCTGGCCAGCTTCAGGCCGGCCAAAAGCTGTTCGTCAAAGCGCTTTTTGCTGGTCAGGAGGGAGAGGTGCTCCGCGCTGGGGGCTTCCAGGTTGATGGAGATGCGGTCGGCCAGTTCGGCGGCCCGTTCGACCTGTGCCGGCTCCGCCCCGGGCAGGATTTTCAGGTGGATAAAGCCCGGGAACTCCAGGCGCCGGCGGATGATCTCGGCGGTGGCCAGCAGACGGTCCATCTCCCGCACCGGGTTCAGACCGACGGTCGAGCTGAGGAACAGGCCCTGCACCATGCCGGCGCGCCACATCTGCTCGAAACAGCGTGCCAGCTCCTCCGGGGTAAAGGCGGTGCGCGGCGTGTCGCGGCCGGCGCGCAGGGCGCAGTATGCGCAGTCGTTCTGGCAGATATTGGACAGCAGGACCTTCAGCATCATGACAGAGCTTCCGTTGGGAAGCGCCGCGCGGGTGATGTAGCGGCTGGCGCGTTCCATGGACTGGCGCGCCGGCCAGCCGCACGACGCATCGCAGACATCGAAGCGGGATTCCTCCCCCAACAGCAGGAGCTTGTCCAGCACTTCCATATTCGGCCACCTCTGTTCTAATTATAGCACAAATGTTCGGAACGTCAAGACCCCTGGAGGCCATTTGACAAATTTGCCAGCCGGCGCGATACTAATGTTGTAGAATATAGGACATTGTTGCACAATATGCATCACCATATTCCCTGCGGAGGTGCGCTATGATCCGGGAAGCTGTGGAAGGGGGACAGTTCGCTCCCTTGTCGCCGGCGGACCTGCGGGCTATCCACCAGGAATCGCTGGCCATTCTGGCCGAGGTCGGCGTCGATGTGCCGCTCGCCAGCGCCCGCCGGCGCTTCCAGGACGCCGGCGCACCAGTAGCGGGGAAGCGGGTGCGCATCCCCGCCTCGATGGTCGAAGATGCGCTCGCCAGCGCGCCCCATTCCGTGCTCCTCGCCAGCCGCGACGGCCAGAATGACCTACTGCTGGAAGGCCGGCGCGTGCACTTCGGCACCGGCGGCTCCCCCAGCCTGGTACTGCCGCCGGGAGAGGACGAGGTGCGGCCGGCGCTCCTGCGGGATGTGGCCCAGCTCGCCCGGCTGGCCCAGCACCTGACGGAGGTGGACTTCTTCGTCCTGCCGGTGACCCCCACGGACATCCCGCCGGAAAAAATCGCCACCCACCGCTTCTACGCCGCCCTGCGCCATACCACCAAACACATCATGGGCGGGCTGATCAACCTGCAGGGGGCACGACAGGTGCTGGAAATGGGCAGTCTGCTCGCCGGCGGCGAGGAAGCCCTGCGCCAGCGACCCTTCATCTCCTGCATGACCTCATGGATGGTCTCTCCGCTGACCTTTGACCCGGATGTCACCGAAATCCTGACCTTCTGGTGCGAACACGGCATGCCGGTAGCCCTCTCCTCGGCGCCCATGGCCGGCTCCACCTCTCCCATGACCCTGGCCGGCACCCTGGTCCAGCTCAACGCCGAACAGCTCGCCGGCATTGTCTATACCCAATTGGTGCGGCGCGGCACGCCGGTGCTGGCCGGCTATATCCCCGGCCAGATGAACCACGGCACAGGCGGCTATCTGGGCGGGACCCCGGAATTCGGCCTGATGCAGGCCGGCGCCGCTCAGTTGGCGCAGTTCTACGGCGTGCCCATCTACTGCTCCGCCGGCATGAGCGACGCCAAAATTCCCGACTTCCAGGCCGGCGCCGAGAAAACCCTGACCCTTCTGCTGACCGCCATGGCCGGCGCCTCCTACATCCATCATGCCGTCGGCATGATCGAGAACATGAACGCGGTCTCCTATGAGCAGATGGCGCTGGACAACGACATCATCCTGATGGTCAAGCGCGTCCTACGCGGCATTGCCGTGGATGCGGAGCATCTGGCCGGCGAAGCCATCCGACGCGTCGGCCCGGGCGGGCATTATCTCATGGACGAGCACACCCTGCGCCACATGCGCAGTGAGATGGCCTTCCCGCGGCTGATGGACCGCAGTGCGCGCGAGACATGGACCGCCGCCGGCAAAAGCACGGCGCGCCAGCGGGCGGCGCAGTGGGTGATGGAACTGCTGGCGGAGCCGGCGGTCCCCCGCCTCTCGCCGGAGCAGGATGCCCTCCTGCGGGGGCGCTTCGGCGTGCATGATGGGCTGGAGGAAAGCCATGGCGGATGAGTCGGAGCGCACCCCCGCCGGCACCCAGGCGGTGCGCAAAGCCGTCGCCCTTCTGAAGGCTTTCAGCCACGACCAGCCGGAGCTGAGCGTGGCGGAGCTGAGCCGCCGGCTGGGCATCCATAAGAGCACCGTCTCCCGGCTCCTCGGCGCGCTGGAGCTGGAGGGACTGGTGGAGCGCAACCCGGAGACCGGCCGCTACCGTCTGGGGACGGAGCTGATCGTGCTGGCCGGCCAGGTGGTCGGCCACGCCGATCTGCGGCTCCTCGCCAAACCATACCTGGATGCGCTCGCCTCCCGCTATGGGGAGACCGCCAACCTGGTCGTCCTGTACCACGACTCGGCCTTAAACATTGAGCAGTCGGTGCCGGCAGAGCGCCAGATCAAGGACATCGGGTGGGTCGGGAAGCGCACACCCCTGCATGCCACCTCGCCGGGCAAGGTCCTGCTGGCGTTCCTGCCGGCGGAGGAGCGGGCCGCCTTGCTGGCGCGCCTGCGCCTGCACCGTTATACCCCGCGCACCATCACAGAGCGAGCGGAGCTGGAGCAGGAGCTGGAGCGCGTGCGCCGGCAGGGATATGCCCTGGCCCAGGAGGAGTTGGAAGAGGGTCTGAATTCCGCCGCGGCGCCGGTGCGGGACCGTTCGGGGAGGGTCTGCGCCGCCATCAGCCTCTCCGGCCCGGCCTATCGCGTCACCGCCGAGCGGCTTCCGGAGATTGCGGCGGAGCTCATGGAAACCGCGGAGCAGATTTCCCGCCGGCTGGGCTATGTGCCGGCGGAGCCATCCTCGCATCAGAAGCCATAAAGGAGGGTATCATGTCGCCGGAATTGTTCGCCGTTCTGACGGCCGCCTGTTGGGGCATTGGGGGGTTCTTCGAGAAAAAGGGACTGCATCTCGGCAATCTATCGCCGCAGATGGGCATCACCATCCGCACCGCGGTGGCGCTGGTGATCCTGGGGGCGGTCAGCTTCTCCCAGTGGAAGACCATCGCCCAGGCCGGCACCAAAGCACTGCTGATGATGGTCATCGGCGGCGGAGTGGTCGCCGGCGCGGCCGGCATGCTCTGCTTCTACACCGCCATCAAAGGAGCACCGCTCGGCCGGGTGATGCCCATCGCCTTCACCTCGCCCCTGTTTGGAGCGCTGATGGGCATCCTGTTCGGCGGCGAACCGGTGCAGGTCAAGACCATCGTTGGGATGCTGTTGACGGTAGGCGGGATTATCGTGCTGACGCTTGGCTGACGCAGTGCAAATCGCACGCGCATTTCATACGCAGAGGAAAGGAGAGAGCAACATGGGTTCCGGAGGTTTTGAAGGCGGTCAGTATCGTCCATTGTCCCCTGAATCGGTGGGACGCATCCATCAGGTGGCATTGGACATTTTGTGGGAGGTCGGCACCCAGGTCAACAGCGCGGAGGCCTTTGAGATTTTCGCGGCCGCCGGCGCCAAAGTGGACCGCGACACGCGCGTGGTGCGCATCCCGCGCGCCATGGTCGAGGACGCGATCGCCAGCGCGCCCTCACGGGTCCTGTTAGCCGGCCGCGACGAGCGCCATGACCTGGTTCTGGAGGGCAACCGCGTCTACCTGGGCACCGGCGGCACCACCATCTACGTGCTGGACCTGGAGGGGAACAAGCGCAAGTCCACCACCCAGGATGTGGCGGACATCGCCCGGCTGGTGGACGCGCTGGACAACGTCCATTTCATCGTCATCCCGGTCTACCCCAACGAACTGCCGGTGGAGCAGGTGGACGTCAACCGCTTCTACGCCTCGCTGTCCAACTGCAGTAAGCATATCCAGGGCGGCGTCTATTCGCTGGAAGGGGTGCGTCAAGTGATCCGCATGGGCGAGATCATCGCCGGCGGCCCCGATGCCCTGCGCGAACGGCCCATCCTCTCGTTCATCATTTGCCTCATCAGCCCTCTGAAGATGGACGCGCACTACACCGACATGATGCTGGAGATCGTCCGCCACGGTCTGCCCGTCAGCATCTCGGTGGAGCCGCTGAGCGGCGCGACGGCCCCCATTACCCTGGCCGGCCATCTCGCCCAGTGGGCGGCGGAGGCCCTCAGCGGCGTGACGCTGGTGCAGTTGACCCGCAAAGGGTCGCCCTGCCTGCCGGGCTATGTCGGCACCATCACCGACCTGCGCAATATGGGCTATCTCTCCGGCGCGGTGGAGCAAGGCCTGCTGAACGCCGGCGTCGCCCAGCTCTCCCATTACTGGAACCTGCCGTGCTACGCCACCTCCGGCATGTCCGATTCCAAGGCGCTGGATGTCCAGACCGGCTATGAGGGTGCCATGACCACGCTCATGGCGGCGCTCTCGGGCGCCAACTTCATCCACGATGCCGCCGGCCTGATGGAGTTCGCCATGGTGGCCAGCTATGAGAAGTACGTCATTGACAACGAGATCATCGGCATGGCGATGCGTGCGGTGCGGGGCATTGAGGTCAGCACGGAGGCCCTGGCGCAGGAGGTCATCGAGAAGGTAGGGCCGGGCGGCAATTTCCTGGCAGAGGAGCACACGGCACGCCATCTGCGGAGCGAGTTTTACTTCCCGACCCTGAGCGACCGGGAGTCGCGCGAGGATTGGGTCGCCGCCGGCGCCAAGACCGCCCGCGAGCGCGCCCGCGAGAAAGCGCGGCAGATCCTGCAGACGCACCAGCCGGCGCGCTGGCCGGCGGAAGTGGATGCGCGCATCCGCCGCGAGATCGCCGGCATCGTGCTGTAGCACCACCGCCTGCCCTTGTCTCTGCCAGGTGGCAGTCGCCCCCAGGCTGACTGCCACCTTTTTCTGTGCCAGGTGTTCTTCCCATCAGCCAGCCTGATAGCTTCCGCACGGCGTATTCCATGCGCCGAAAACTCGCTCTTGACAATCCCAGCCATTTGTGGTATATTATGAACTGGTAATTACCAGTTCCGGCCCAATTCCGTCTCATGGCAATGTATTGCCGTTCCCGAGGGTGGTCGGATGGCCTTACAGCGCAACAGCTCCACTCCACTGCACCTTCAGTTGAAGACCGCACTGGCCACGCAGATTGCGCAGGGCAGTCTGCGGCCTGGACAGCGTCTCCCCTCCGAGCGCCAGTTGTGCGAGATGTTCGGGGTCAGCCGCACCACCGTGCGCCGGGCGATCGAGGAGCTGGAACGCGAATATCTGATCCGCACAGTGCCGGCCCAGGGCACCTTCGTAGCAGTGCCGCAGGTGCAGGTTTCGGTGCATGTCTCCCTGGCCGGCTTCACCAGCGACATCCAGCGCGCCGGCCTTTCCCCTTCCAGCATCCTGCTGGAAACCGCTCTGATCTCCCCCGTACCGGAGGAACTCGCCGGCCCCATGCGCATTTCCCCGGATGAGGAGATCGTCAAGGTCGAGCGCCTCCGCCTGATCAACGATATCCCTCTGGCCATCCATACCTGCTATCTCCCTCACCGCCTTTGTCCCAACATCCTGGCGCATGATCTGGGCAGGGAATCGCTGTTCGGGCTTCTGCGGGGCAAATATGGACTGCGCATCGCCTACGCCCAGGAGCAGGTGTGCGCCTGCCTGGCGGATGACCGCGAGGCAAGGTTACTGCGGCTCACGCCGCCGGCGGCGGTCCTGCGCGCCCAGCGCCTGACCTTCCTGGACAGCGGCGAAGTGGTGGAATACTCCTTCTCAAGCTACTGCGGCGAGTGGTACCATCTCACCCTGGTGCTGGAGGGCCAGGAGGCGAGATAATCTTTTGATCGATAGGAGCAGACATGGTTCACATCGTCATCGTTTCCCATGCGGACCTGGGCGAGGCGCTCATCCGGGCGGCGGAAATGATCGTGGGGCCGAAGGAAGGGGTGTATGCGGTATCGCTCCAGCCGGAAGACTGTCCGGAAGCGCTGGCGGAGCGCCTGACGGCGGTGCTGGAGCCCCTTGCCGGCCAAGAGGTGCTGGTGCTGGTGGACCTCTTTGGCGGCACGCCGTACAACGTCTCCGCCCGCCAGATCATGGAGCGCGGGGTGGAGTGCGTCACTGGCGCCAATCTGCCGATGCTGTTGGAACTGTTGATGTGTCGGGATGAGATGCCGGCCAGCGAGCTGGCCGAGATGATCACCGAGGCCGGCCGGGAATCGGTCAAGAACCTGGGGCCTATGTTCCGCAAGACCATGGCGGCCAATGCCAATCAGGTCTCGGCCGGCCAATGATGGGAGCGTTTTCCGGTGGGGGGTCTTCGCCTGGCACGGCGAACGTTCGTAATGGAGCCATATCCAATCTGCAAGGAAAGGAGGTGATGAGCTATCGCTGAAGAGTGGGGCCTAGTTCGCATTGATGATCGTCTCATTCACGGACAAGTGATCGCTGTCTGGTGCAAGCACAAGCCGTTCAAACGCATCGTCATCATTGACGACCAGCTTGCGCAGGACCCGTACATGCAGGAGGTGATGCGTTTGGCGGCACCGCCTGGCTTAGTGGTGGATGTCTATTCCGTCGACGCGGCCATTCAGACCCTGAGCCAGGAAACGCAGAACCGCAGTACCACCATGCTGTTGATGCGGTCCCCGCAGGTGGCCCGCCGGCTGTATGAGGGCGGGCTGACCTACAGCGCCCTGAACGTCGGGGGCATCGGGTCGGGACCCGGCCGGCGCAACATCTTCAAAAATATTGCGGCGTCGGATGAGGAAATCGCTATCATGAAAGACCTGATGGACCGGGGCGTCCGCATCACACTGCTGACCGTGCCAGGCGAGAAGTCCAAAGAGTTCGCGGACCTGTATGCTGAATTGAAGCGCAAGTAAAAAAGGAGACGCGGCGATGAAAGTGAATCGGAAACAGCTCGCGGTCGCTATGATCGTCAGCCTGGTGCTCATGCTGGCCGGCGCGGTGGCTGTCCACGCCATGCCGGTACAGCAGACCGGCGCGGTGCGCATGAGCTTCCTGATGGCGGCGATCATCGGCATCCTGTACTATTTCTCGATGTCCCCCTGGTTTGCCAACCTGGGCTTCACCGTGCTGTACCGGCCGCTGATCGCCGGCACGCTGGTGGGCATCGTCATGGGACGGCCGGCGGAGGGCATCGCCATCGGCGCCAACATCAACGTGCTGTACCTGGGCTGGATCTCCGCCGGCGGCTCTCTGCCGGGTGACCCGGGCCTGGCCGGCTACCTGGGTACGGCCCTGGTGTTGGGCGGCGGCCTGGACATTCAGGCGGCCCTGGCGCTGGCCGCGCCGCTGGGCCTGTTGGGCGGCCTGACCTGGTCCCTGCGCATGTCGCTGTGCTCCATCATCCCCCACTGGGCGGACCGCTTTGCGGAGGAGGGCAACATTAAGGGGGTTGCCCGCAGTAACTACATCTACTCTCAGCCCTTCCTCTTCATCCTGTACGCGGTACCGGTAGCGCTGGCGGCCTATCTCGGCTCCGCCGCCGTAGGATCTGCGCTGGACTGGATCGCCCAACATGCCATCTGGGTGATGAACGGCCTCTTCACCGCCAGCGGCATGCTGGCCGCCCTTGGTATCGCGCTCAACCTGAAGTTCCTCCTGCGGGGCAACGTGTGGCCGTACTTCTTCATCGGCTTCGTGGTCACCACCATGATGGGCGGCAAAGTCAACCTGCTCATGATGGCCATCATCGCCGCGTGTGTCGCCTACCTGCATGTGCTGTGGGTGCACGGCATGGAGGCCACGCCGGCCGCGGCACAGGCGCAGGCACAGGCCCGCAAGGCGCCCGGCCTGCTGACCCGCCAGGACGTCTTCAAGGCCTGGCTGCGCTGGCTCTTCTTCTCCCACTCCACCTACAACTGGGAGCGCATGCAGGGCCTGGGCTTCGCCCACAGCATGACCCCCATCATTGAGAAATTGTACAAGACCAAGGAAGACATCAGCGCCGCGTTGAAGCGCCACCTCATCTTCTTCAATACCCAGCCGGACATTGGCGGCGTCATCCACGGTATCGTCATCGCCATGGAAGAGGAGAAGGCCGCCGGCGCGGACATCAGCGATGACGCCATCAACGGCGTCAAGACCGGCCTGATGGGCCCCATGGCCGGCGTGGGCGACACCATCCAGCAAGGCATCGTCATCCCCATCGCCCTGGCCATCGGCATCGGCCTCGCCCTGGGCGGCCAGCCGCAGGCGACGCGCGGCAACATCCTCGGCCCCCTGTTCTACGTGGTGGCTGTGGCCGCCTTCGTCTGGGGCGTCGGCTGGTGGGTATGGTGGCAGGGCTATGTCCAGGGCCGCGCCGCCGTGACCAGCATCCTGCAGAGCGGTGCACTGCAGAAGGTCATCACGGGCGCCGGCGTCCTGGGCAACTTCGTCATGGGCGTGCTGGCCGTCCAGTTTGTCAAGCTCTCCACGCCCGTGGCATTCTCCATCGGCGGCAGTACCTTCCGCATCCAGGCCATGCTGGACAGCTTCATGCCCAACCTCCTGCCGCTGATCCTGGTACTGCTGGTCTGGTGGCTGGTCTCTAAGAAGAACGTCTCCCCCACCCTGATCATGGCGGCGATCATTATCCTGGGTGTGCTGGGAGCCATCCCCATCTGGCCCGGCATTGATGAGGCCGGCAAGGCCATCAAGGTGGGTCTGCTCGGCGGATAGCGATTCCGCCGGCCGCGGTGGAAGCGCGGCGTGCGCGCCGCGCTTCCACCTTCTTTGTCAGGAATTATCCGCCCGGCTGATCCGGGCCTGCGTTATTCATTACACATTAACCTGTGACGAACTCACTCTAAAGGGGGAATAACATGAAGGGATTGAAAACACATCGCTGGAAGCGCATCTTCCGCCCAGATGGCAAGACTGTCATCTTTGCCATGGACCATGCCGCCGCCTTCGGCATCATGGAAGGGCTGGAAAAACCAGGAGAGGTCATCCGCAAGGTGCGGGAAGGCGGCGCGGATGCCATCCTGACCACCTACGGCATCTGCCAGCGCTTCCCCGAGGAAATCGGGGACATGGGCATCATCCTGCGCTGTGATGGCGGCTCCTCCGGCCTCGCCAAGACGCGCGGCCCCATGAAGCTGGTCTATGATGTCTATGACGCTCTGCGCATCGGGGCCGAGGCGGTAGGTGTGATGGGCATGCCCGGCTCGCAGTTCGAGGGGGAGACCCTGCCGTACCTTTCCCAGATCATCTCCCAGGCGGCGGAATGGCACATACCGGTGATGGCGGAGATGCTGCCGGCCGGCTTCGAGAACCCGCGCGAATGGTGGACCCCCGAGAACATCGGCCACGCCTGCCGCATCGGCGCCGAGCTGGGGGTGGACTTCATTAAGACCGAATACACCGGCGACGTCGAGAGCTTCCGCCGCATTGTGGAAGCCGTCTATGTGCCGTTAGTGGTGCTGGGCGGTGGCAAGGCCAATGACCCGCGCAGTTTGCTGGAGAAGATTCACGGCGCCATGCAGGCCGGGGCCGCCGGCGTCGCCATCGGCCGCAACATCGCCCAGTTCCCGCATCCCGACCGCATCACCGCGGCCATTGTCGCCATCGTCCACCAGGGATGCTCTGTGGACGATGCCATGAAATTCCTGACATGAGAGGACTGCCATGACCAATACCTATCGCCGTGCTGTCTTCGTCGGACCCCGACAGATCCGCATTGATGAGGTGCCTATCCCGGAACCCGGCCCACGCCAGGCGCTGATCCGGGTGCGGGCCTGCGGCCTGTGCACCTGGGAACAGCGCATGTACACCGGGGAGGAGCCGTACTATCCGCTCGCCGGCGGCCATGAGGTGGCCGGCGAACTGGTCAAGCTGGGAGATAAGGTCTTCACCGACGCCAAAATCGGCGACCGGGTGGTAGCCTCGCTCCTGACCCGCTGTGGCTACTGCGAGTCCTGCCGCAAGGGGCTGGACAACATCTGTGACAACGCCCGCGCCCCGTTCTTCGACACGGACGTGCCCGGGCCGGCCGGCCTGGCCGAATACGTCCTGATGGATGACTATCAGTTGTACAAGGGTGCCAACGACATCCCCTTCGAGGAACTGTGCCTGACGGAGCCGCTGGCCTGCGTCGTGCGGAGCGTGCGCAAGGCGCGCCTGGAGCGGGGCGAGAACGTGCTCATCATCGGCGCCGGCATCATGGGCATGCTGCATCTGTTGCTGGCCAAACAGGCCGGCACCCGCGTTATGGTCAGCGAACCCAACGCGCCGCGCGCCGAGTTCGCCCGTAACATGGGCGCCGATATCGTCATCAACCCCTTCGAACAGGACCTGGCCGAAGCGGTGAAGCAGGCGACCAACGGGCGCGGCGCGGATGTGATCTTCTGCGCCACCGCCGCCGGCCCCCTGGTGGAGCAGGCCGTCAACATCGCCGCCAAAGGCGGCCGCGTGATGGTCTATTCCAGCATCCACCCGCGCGGCACCAAGATCACGGTGGACCCCAACATCTTCCACAACAAAGAGGTGACGCTCACCGGCACGGTCAGCCAGGACCGGCAGGACGTCTGGGAGGCCGTGCGGCTCATCACTCAGCGCAAGATTGACCTCAAGCCCTTCGTCTCGCGCGTGGTGCCGTTCGAGAAGCTCGAGGAGGGGTTCCAGGAAGCGCTGAAGCTGGATACCTATCGCGTGGTCGTCACGATGTGACGCTCTCCGGCCCTGCCCGGCCAGCCTGCCAACCTCCCGCGGGGGCGCATCCTCGCGGGAGGTTGGCGCGTTTTCCGGAGCAGGGGCGCGGTATCGCGGTGCCCTGACGTTCGGATTGCCAGCGCCATCTATTCGGCGTATAATGGCAGTATCCAGATGGAGCAGATCGGCGCCGGCCGCGCCGCCCCATACAGCACAACGGGGATATGTCATGAGCAGGGAGCTGTTTCCAGCACTGTCCGACGCACAACCAGAGAAGGCGAAATCCCGAGGACATTTTCGGGCACTGATGCACGTCAGCGAACTGCTGAACTCCACCCTGCACCTGGATCAACTGCTCGAGCTGATCATGGATATCGTCATCGAGGCGCTGGAGGCAGAGCGGGGGTTCCTGATGCTGGTCAACCCGGAGACCGGCCAGTTGAATTTCCCGGTTGCCCGCAACCTGGACCGCCAGAACATCGCCGGCCCGGAGTTCGAGATCAGCCGCAGTGTGGTCAATCGCGTGGCGCGCACCGGCGAGCCAGTGCTGACGCTGAACGCCGAGGAGGATGAGCGCTTCCAGGCCTATCAGAGCATCCTCGACTATCACCTGCGCTCCATCCTGTGTGTGCCCCTCAAGCTGAAGGGGCAGGTGACCGGCGCCATCTACATTGACAACCGCCTGAAGGCCGGCGCCTTCTCCAACGAGGACCTGGACTTCCTGACCTCCTTCGCCAACCTGGCGGCCGTGGCCATCGAGAACGCGCGCCTGTTCAACCGCCTGCAGAGCAACCTGGCGGAGACCAGCCGGCTGAAAAGCCTGATGGACAATATCTTCGCCAGCATCGCCAGCGGCGTCGTCACGGTCGGTCCACACGGCCGCATCACCATGGTGAACCGCGCCGCCTCGCAACTGCTCGGCCAGCCGCGCGAGGCCCTGGTGGATAAACCGCTGGAGGAAGCGCTCCCCTGGCTGGTGATCGAGCCGATCCCCGACGCGCTCCTGCAGATTGTGCGCGGCGAGAAGGACGTGATCACCCTGCCGTTCTCGGCGCATCTGCCCGGACGCGGGCAGGTGCATTTCAAGCTCACCCTTTCCCGCCTGCGCGGCGCCACCGGTGGGGGCATCGTGCTGGCCATCGAGGACCAGACGCTGGAAACCCTGCTCCAGCAGGATAGGGAACGGGAGGCCCGCGCGCGGGAGCAGTTGCAGGCCATGCTCCAGCGCTACTTAAGCCCCTCGGTCGCGCAGAAGCTAGCCGCCATGCCGGCGAGCGCCCTGACCCTGGGCGGCGAGCGCCAGGAGATCACCGTCCTCTTCGCCGACCTGCGCGGTTTTTCCACCCTGGTGGAGCAAACACCGCCCGAGGAAATGGTCCACGTCCTCAACCGCTATCTGGGGCTGGCGGTGGACGCTATCTTCGCCGAAGAAGGCACGCTGGATAAGTTCCTGGGCGACGCCATCCTGGCCTTCTTCAACGCCCCGGTGCGCCAGCCCGATCACCTCATGCGGGCACTGCGGGCCGCGCTGGCGATCCAGGAAAAGGTGCGGCGCAGTTGGGACACCTTCCCCGAACCCTTCCGCCTGCAGTTCGGCATCGGCATCAGCGCCGGCGAGGCCATCGTGGGCCATATTGGGACGGAAGACCGCATGGACTTCACCGCCGTTGGAGACTGCGTCAATGTGGCAGAGCGCCTGCAGGAGGTTGCCGAGCCGGGGCAAATCCTGGTGAGCCATGCGGTGTACGAGCGGGTCAAGGATGTGGTGGATGTGCGCTCGGTGCAGTCCGTGACACTGCGCGGCCGGCAAACCCGCATCCTGGCCTATGAACTGCTGGGCCTGCGCCGGCCGAAATAGCCCCTCACCCTTCCCTTGGAGGTTGATCGGATAGCGCATGAAAGCCCTCTCCGCATTGGCGGCCGGCCTGCCGGCCGGCGAACTGCTCGACCTCAGCGGCGCCTGGGAAGACACATTCATCAGCGGGGTAACCGATGACTCCCGCCAGGTGAGCGCCGGCGCGCTCTTTGTCGCTGTGCCGGGGCTTACCGTGGACGGCCACCGCTTCATCCCGCAGGCGGTGGCGCGAGGGGCCGGCGCGGTCGCCGGCGAAAGAAGCCGGGCGGAGCTAGAACTGCCGGCGGGCATGCCGTATCTCCAGGTGCGGGATGCGCGCCGGGCGCTGGCCTGGCTGGCCGCGGCGTTCTTTGACTTTCCCGCCCACCGCCTGCGCGTGATCGGCGTGACGGGCACCGACGGCAAGACCACCACCACCAACTTGATCTATCACATCCTGCGCGCCGCCGGCTGGAACGCCGGCATGATCAGCACCATTTACGCCGATATCGCCGGCCGGATCTACGATACCGGCCTGCACACCACTACCCCGGACGCGCCGGCGGTACAGCGATACCTGCGGGAAATGGTGGATGCCGGCGCCCAGGCCGCCGTCCTGGAAGCCACCTCCCACGGGCTGGCGCAGTATCGCGTGGCGGCCTGCGCCTTCGACACCGCCGTTGTCACCAACATCACCCATGAGCATCTGGATTATCACGGGAGTTACGAGGCGTATTTCGAGGCCAAAGCGCGGCTGTTCTGGGACCTTTCGCAGAGCGTGCGCAAGCCGGGCATCCCCAAAATCTCCGTGCTCAACGCCGATGACGAGAGGCCTTTCGCCGGCCTCTCCCGCATCCCGGCCGACCTGATCGTCACCTACGGCCGGCGGGCCGGCGCCGACGTCCGCGCCGAGGATGTGGAATGCACTGGCGCCGGCATCCGCTTCCGCGCCGTCACGCCCTTCGGGGATTTCGACATCCATTCCCCGCTGGTCGGGGAGTATAATGTCCACAACCTGCTGGCGGCCACTGCCGCCGCCCTGGCCCAGGGCATCGCGCCGGCGCATGTGCAGGCCGGCATCGCCGGCATGGCCGGCCTCACCGGGCGCATGGAGCGCATTGACCGGGGACAGCCCTTCACCATCATCATTGATTTCGCGCACACGCCCAATGCGCTGGAGAAGGCGCTGACCACCGCCAGGAAGATGACCCGCGGCCGGCTGACCGTGGTGTTCGGGTGCGCCGGCCTGCGCGATGTCCAGAAGCGCCCAATGATGGGACGCATCGCCGCCGAACTGGCCGACCGGGTCATCCTGACCGCCGAGGACCCCCGCACGGAAGACCTCCGTGCGATCAACGCCCAGATCATTGCCGGCTTCCGCCAAAGCGGCCGGCCCCTGGACGACAGCCTGATGGAGATTGACGATCGCGCCGAGGCTATCCGCACCGCCATCCGCCTGGCCGATCCCGGGGACCTGGTGCTCATCACTGGCAAGGGACATGAGCGTTCGCTGTGCATCGGCACGGTGGAATATCCCTGGAGCGACCATGAGGCGGTGGAAAAGGCACTGCGCGAGCTGGGCTTCGCCGGCGGTTCATGAGGAAGCCAGGCGCTTCCCCAGAGGGGGATCGTATGTCAAATGAGAGGTTTCTCGTCTTCCCGCGGCTCCGCCGCGGGCTGATCTTGCTGGTGCTGGGCATCCTCCTGATAACGCTCGCCGGCTGTGAGATGCGGCCGGCGAAGACCCCGCTCATCTCCCGGGATTGGAGCCCCGCCCTGCGGGTGGGCAACGCCAGCCAGCATGAGCCGGTGGCCATCGCGGTCGAGAGGGATGGGTCCGCCGTCCATCTGGTGTGGCCGGAGGCCGGCATGAACGGCCTGGCCATGCATTACCTGCAGTTGCGGAACAGCCGTCAGCCGTCAGTGGATCGGCTCATTGAGCTGTCGCTCTTTTTCCCCAAGAGCTACAACCTGTTCCTGGGGGCTGGGGATACACTGCATGTCTTCTTCCTGGCCGGCCAGGGCCCGCATGAGAATGCGCGGGTGTTCCATGGGGTGCTGGATAAAAGCGGCCAATTGCGTGCGGCCCCCACACCTATCACGCCGGCTGGCTATGATGTCCAGCACTACGCCGCGGCGGCGGACGGCGTCGGCGGGTTCCTGGTCATCTGGGAAGCTGCTGAGCCGCCGGCCGGCATCTTTCTCCAACAGCTCGATGGTAGCGGTGCGCCGCTGGGGGACCCTTGCTTGCTGGCCAGCGATGGGAAGGAGCCGGCGATGGCCGTGGAGCCGGGGGCCGGCGCACATATCGCCTGGGTGACCGAGCCGCACGCCCAGGACCGCCACCTCTATTACTGCTGGTTGGAATATCCTCTCACGTGCGAGCCCAAGCCCCTGGAGCTGACCCGCCTGTACGCCGGCACGGGCGCCATCTTTACCGCGCCGTCCCTGGGGTTCGACGATGGGCACGTGTACGTGTACTGGAGCGTGGAGTACCGCGCCGGCATGGAGCAGGGGTCTGCCAGCACCTTTTTCGTCACCTTTCCCAAGGGCCGGCCGGCCCCGCAGCAGCCCCGCACGCTGTCCCTGCCGGATACGGAAGCCCTGCCCTATGCCCCGCTGAGCGCCCAGCTTGGCCCGTGGCGGGAAGCGGGGATCATCGGCCCTGGCGGCACGCCGGCGGAAGCGGCGTTCCCCGACCTATCCACGGTAGTCCCTCTCTCCCCGGAGCTGGGCGGGAGCCGGTTCGTGGCCTATCCCGCGCCGCTGAACCTGCCGGCGGAGCTTCAGCTCGTGTTCTGCAGTGTGATGACGGAATACCGCCTAAAGGACGAGCTCCAGCCCGGTGTGGCTATCCTGGCCGACGGCGAACTGCTGGCCTATCAGCAGGTAGCGCGCACGGGGAACCTCTCCTGGAACCCTTCGCCGGCCAGGGATGAGGCCGGCCATCTGTACCTGGCATGGCCGGACACGCGCGGCCAGGGCCGCTACGACGTGTATATCGCCACCACGGCGCCGGCGCTGAAGGAAGCCATCCGCCGGCCGAACCGGGATGACATCCTGCTGGGAGCGGTGGCCTTCGGCTGGGGGATGCTGGCCGGCCTGACCACTTTCCTGCCCTTCCTGATGGTCATCCTGGTCTTTCCGCTAGCAGTGGTGGTGGGATATCATATTTTCGGCAGTCAGGAGGAACTGTCCGCGCGGGGGCCGCGCATTGTCCTGGTGGTCGCCGGCCTGCTGTACTACGCCGGCAAACTGCTGATATTCTCCGCCCTGCTGTCCTTCCCGCCCTTCCGGGAGCTTCTGCCAGAGGGCTTGCGCTGGATGCTGGACTTCGGCCTGCCGGCGCTGATCCTGGCGCTGGCCCTGCTGGCTCTGCGCCAGTACATCCGTCGGGCACAGCCGCCGCGGCTCTTCGTCGGCTTTCTTGTCTTTGTGCTCACCGACGCCCTGCTGACGATGATGCTCTACGGTCCCGGGTTTTACGGATAGCAAAACAGGTGACAGTCACCGCGAAGGTGACTGTCACCTGTTTTTGCAGGGGGATCAGGAGGCCGGCTGGGAAGCGGCCGGCGCCGCCTCTGCCTGCCCCAAACGCTGTTCCCGATAGCGGATGGCCGCCCGGATGAACCCTACGAACAGCGGATGCGGGCGGTTGGGGCGCGATTTGAACTCCGGATGGAACTGACTGCCCACCATCCAGGGATGGTCTGCCAGCTCGGCAATCTCCACCAGCTTATCCCCCGGGGACACGCCCGAAAAGACCATGCCGCCCTTGCTGAGCATATCGCGGAAAGCGTTGTTCAGCTCAAAGCGGTGGCGGTGGCGCTCCATGACGACTTCCACATTGCCGTAGGCCTCCGCCGCTTTCGTGCCGGGCTTGAGGTAACAGGGATACACTCCCAGGCGCATCGTGCCGCCCATCTCGGCCAGGTCGCGCTGGTCCGCCATCAGGTCAATAACCGGGTACGGGGTGGAGACGTCGAACTCGGTGCTGTTGGGCAGGTCATTGCCGACGATGTGGCGCGCCAGCTCGATGACCATGACCTGCATGCCCAGGCACAGGCCGAGATAAGGGATTTTATGCTCGCGCGCGTAGCGGGCGGCCATAATTTTCCCCTCGATGCCGCGGTAGCCGAAGCCGCCGGGTACCACGATGCCGTCCAGCCCCTCCAGCACGCTCAGATCGCGCCGGCGCTCTAACTGCTCCGAATCGATCCAGCGGATCTTGACGTCGCGGTTGAGAGCGACGCCGGCGTGCTTGAGCGCCTCCCGCACACTGATATAGGCGTCTTGGAGCTGGACATATTTCCCCACCAGGCCGATCTCGATCGGCGGTTTGGGGCGCTTGATCTCCTCCACCAGCGCGCGCCAGGCGCTCAAATCCGCCTCGCGCGCCGGCAGGCCCAGCTTCTTCACCAGCAGATCCCCCATGCCCAGCTCTTCCAACAGCACCGGCACCTCATAAACGGTCTCCGCCGTCAGCAGGGGGATGACCGCCTCCGGCTCCACGTCGCAGAACAGGGCGATCTTCTCCCGCAGGCTGTCGTCCACCGGGTAATCCGAGCGCGCCACGATAATATCCGGCTGGATGCCGATACTGCGCAGTTCGCGCACGCTGTGCTGGGTCGGTTTGGTCTTCAGCTCGCCGGTGGCGCTGATATAGGGCAAAAATGTGACATGCACATAGAGGGTATTTTCCCGCCCCACATCCTTGCGCATCTGGCGGATGGCCTCCAGGAAGGGCAGGCCTTCGATGTCGCCCACCGTGCCGCCCACTTCGACGATCTGGACGTCGGGCTGGAACTCCCGGCTGACCCGCCCGATGCTCCATTTGATCTGATTGGTGATGTGCGGGATGACCTGGATGGTGCCGCCCAGGAAGTCGCCGCGCCGCTCTTTGGCGATCACCTCCGCGTAAATCTGACCGGTGGTCACGTTGGAGGAGCGGGACAGGTTCTCGTCAATGAAGCGCTCATAGTGGCCCAGGTCCAGGTCGGTCTCCGCGCCGTCCTCCGTGACGAACACCTCGCCGTGCTGATAGGGCGACATGGTGCCTGGGTCGACGTTGATGTAGGGGTCCAGTTTCTGGACGGAGACGGAAAAGCCGCGGCTTTTCAGGATGCGGCCGATGGAAGCGACGGTGATGCCCTTGCCCACGGACGAGACCACGCCGCCGGTGCAGAAGATGTACTTGGTCATGCGCTGACTCCCCCGCCGGCCACTGCCGCCGGCGTCTTCCAGTTCCTCGGTCGAACTACCATATCTTCCCCCATACACAAAAACTCGGAGAGACAAGGCTCTCCGGGTTTGGTATCTCGTTCGAAAGGGACAAAACGCCCCTGGCAGGCGTTTGTCGAAGTGCGGTTGTATGGGTCACGCCGGCCCCTCAGACCAGCTTGCTTAGGTCCTCAGCGGCGCGGCGCATGTCCAGGAAGACCAGCCCAAGCTTGGCATCCTTGCGCGCCAGCACGGTCAGCACCGCTTCTTCGCCTACTGCGGACAGAAAGACATACCCGTTGGTGCCGCGGATGTAGACTTGCTCCAGCGCGCCGCGGCCCAGCTCGGAGGCGATGCGCTCGCCCAGGGAGAGCATGGCGGCGGACATGGCGGAGACGCGGTCCTCCTCGACGTCCGCCGGCAGGGCCGAGGCCATGATGAGACCATCCACGCTCACCACCGCGGAGGCCTCGATGTCGGGACTGCTGGCCTGCAGATCACGCAGGCGGCTCACCATCAGCTCAGTGCGAGACCGGGTCATCATGAGAGACTCCTTTCCTCACTCGCCTGCCGTTATATGCGATGGTAGGATTTCCCTGTCACACCGCCCATCATAGCACAATTATACGGATGCGTCAATCCCGACTTGGCGCCAATCAGACGCCGGCCTCCCCTCTCCGCGCGCGGAGAGGGGAGGCCGGCGCGGAAGGAACGCAAGGTTGCCAGGGCTTTGGCGAATCACGGCGACCCGGATATACTATATCGTATGACCAAGGTGTATCTGGAAAGCCTCGGGTGCAAACTGAATCAGAGCGAGCTGGAGCGCATGGCGCGCCAGTTGCAGGACGCCGGCCATCTGCTGGTGGACAGCCCAGCCGAGGCCGATGTCTGCGTGCTGAATAGCTGCGCGGTCACGCATATCGCGGCCCGCAAGACACGCCAGGCACTGCGAGGCATGCGCCGCGCCAACCCTCGCGCGCGCCTGGCGGTGGTAGGATGTTACGCCCAGTTGTGGCCGGCGGAGCTGTCGGCCATTGAGGGCGTCGAGGTCATCGGACACGCGGCCGCCAAGGAGGACATCGTCGCCGCGCTGGGTCTGCCGGCAGAACCCATCCGGCCGGCCCGCCCGCCGGCGCGCCGGCGCACGCGCGCCTTCGTGAAAGTGCAGGATGGATGCAACAACCGCTGTACCTACTGCGTGGTGCGGCTGGCGCGCGGCCCGGAGCGCAGTCGGCCCCTGGACGATATCCTGCAGGAGGTGCGCTCCCTGGCCGGCGAGGGAGTGCAGGAGATTGTCCTCACCGGCGTGCATGTGGGCGCATATGGGCGCGACCTGGGGCTGAGTCTGGTGGATCTGGTGCGCGGCATCCTGGACGAGGTGGATATCGCCCGCCTGCGCCTCTCTTCCATCGAGCCGTGGCATCTGGAGGAGCGCTTCTTCGACCTGTGGCGGGACCCGCGGCTGTGCCGGCATCTGCACCTGCCCCTGCAGTCCGGCTGTGATGCCACCCTGCGGCGTATGGGCCGGCGCTACAGCACTGCCGAATTCGCCCGCCTGGTAGAAATGGCGCGGGAGCGCATCCCGGACGTGGCTATCACCACGGACGTCATGGTCGGCTTCCCCGGCGAGACGGACGAGGAATTCGCCCAGAGCCTGGCGTTTGTGGAACGCATGGGGTTCGCCCGCATCCACGTTTTCCGCTATTCGCCGCGGCCGGGCACGCCGGCGGCCTCGTTCCCCGGGCAGGTGCCGGCGGATGTCAGCGCGGCGCGCTCTGACGCCGTGATTGCCGTGGGGGAGGCGTCGTCCCAGGCCTTCCGCCGGCGCTTCCTCGGCCGGGTCATGTCCGTGCTGTGGGAGAACCGCGACCCGGAGAACGGCCTGTGGAGCGGCCTGACCGATACCTATATCCGCGTCTGGATGGCCAGCGACGAAGACCTGCACAACCGTCTGCTGGACGTGAAGTTAGTGGAGCTGTGCGGAGAGGGGATGCTGGGCCGGCCGGCGGCCGACCCAGCCGACGCGCCGGCTTCCACGGCCTCAATACCCTCGCCCAACCGCAATTGACAGCCGCCGCTTCTCCAATAGAATATGGGCGTCGCGCGGTAGAGCACACAACTGACACAACTGAGAGGAGGTGCCGTGAAATCCCATACCGAGTATCTCTGGTTCCATACCCGCCAGCGCCGCGAATATATCAACATCACGCCGCAGGTGGAGCGCATCGTGGCGGAGAGCGGTGTGCAGGAGGGGTTGGTGCTGGTCTCGGCGATGCACATTACCGCCGGCGTCTACGTCAATGACGCCGAGAGCGGCCTCATCCGCGACATTGATGAATGGCTGGAGAAGCTGGCGCCTTACCGCCCCGACTACCGCCACCACCAGACCGGCGAGGACAACGGCGACGCCCACCTCAAGAGCCTGCTCATCCACCACGAGGTCATCCTGCCCATCACCAACGGCCGGCTGGACCTGGGTCCCTGGCAGCAGGTGTACTACGCCGAGTTCGACGGCCAGCGCCGCAAACGGGTGGTGGTCAAGGTCATCGGCGAGTAGCGCCCCGCCCCAGGTCGCGCGCCGCCGGCAGGCCCCCCAGCCCTTCGGCGGCGAGCACCCCGCGCACGATCGCCTGCGCCACGGCCTCCGCCGCCAACGCCCCTACCAGGGTGACCGGCGCCCTTTTCCGGCCGGCGGAGAGGGCGAAGATCGTGTCGCCGTCGAACATGGTGTGCGCCGGCCGCACGCTCCGGGCGATACCGTCCTGGGCCATCTGGGCGACTTTATTGGCCTGCGCCTTGGTCAGGGCGGCATTGGTCGCCACGACGCCGATGACGGTGTTGCCGGCGAAGCCCATGGCCACCCGACCGGTCAGCCCTTTCATGGCCTCCATGGAGCTGGCCAGCCTATCGCCCGAGGGGGAGCGCAGGCCGGCGATGACCTCTCCCGTGTCCGGGTCCACCACATCCCCCAGCGGGTTCACGGCTACAATGGCGCCCACCAGGATGCCGCCGGCGCGGGCCAGCCCCAGCCCCAGGCCGCCCTTCATGGCGCGCCCCATGCCGAACAGCTTGCCGACCGTAGCGCCAGCGCCGGCGCCGACATTCCCCTCGCGTGTTTCGTCCGAGGAGGCGGCCTGCGCCGCGGCATAGCCCATGGCCGCGTCGGGGCGCGTCTTCGGGTCGCCGATGGCCAGGTCATAGAGCACGGCCGCCGGCACAATGGGCACCCGCGCCGTCCCCGTCTCGTACCCGATGCCCTGCTCCTCCAGGTAGCGCATCACCCCACAGGCGGCGTCCAGGCCGAAAGCACTGCCTCCGGTCAGGACCACCGCATGCACTTTCTCCACCAGATTCTCGGCGCGCAGTAAATCGGTCTCGCGGGTGCCGGGGGCGGACCCCCGCACGTCCACCCCACCCACGGCGCCGGCGCGGCACAGCACCACGGTACAGCCGGTGATGCCCGCCAGGTCCGTGGCATGTCCCACCTCGATGCCCGGGACCGCCGTAATGCCAAAGGGCGCTGACCTAGCCATCTCATTCCCTCCTTGGGGCGGAAGCCCGCAGTTGATCGCGCACGAAATCCCAGATGCGGTGCGCCACCTCCTCCTTGGTCATCAGCGGCAGGGGCTGACTGCCGGCGGCGCTGATCAGAATGACGCGGTTGGTATCGGTGCCAAAGCCGCTGTCCGGCGCAGTGACATCGTTGGCGACGATGAGGTCCAGCCCCTTGCGCAGGAGCTTCTCGCGGGCATATTCCTCCACCTGCTGGGTCTCAGCGGCAAAACCGACCAGCACCGCCGGCGCGCCCCATTCCGCCCGCCGGCGCGCCACCTCCCCCAGGATGTCCGGCGTGCGCTCCAGCTCCAGCACCAGCTCGCCGGCGGTCTTCTTGATCTTCTGCTCCTGGCGCACCTTGGGCCGATAGTCCGCCACAGCCGCCGACATCACCAGCGCGTCGCACTGCGGCGCCCACTGCATCACCGCCTCGTACATCTCCTGCGCCGACTCCACCATCACCCGCTCCACGCCCCGAGGGCACTCCAGCCACGTAGGGCCGCTCACCAGCACCACCTGGCCGCCGCGATCGCGCGCCGCCGTCGCCAGGGCATAGCCCATTTTGCCCGTGGAACGGTTGCCAATGAAGCGCACCGGGTCCAGGGACTCGCGCGTGCCGCCGGCCGTGACCAGCAGACGCCGGCCGGCCAGGTCGCCCTGCAGTCCGATGATGCGCCGCGCCTCGTCGAGGATCTCGGCCGGCTCGACCATGCGGCCCGGCCCATATCCGCCGGAGGCCAGCCGGCCCTCCGCCGGCCCGATGACATACATGCCGCGCTCCCGCAGGAGCGCCATATTGGCCTGGGTGGCGGGGTTCTGCCACATATGCGTTTCCATGGCCGGCGCCAGCAGGATGGGACAGCGCGCCGCCAGCGCGGTGGTGGTCAGGAGGTTATCCGCAATGCCGTGCGCCAGCTTGGCGATGGTGTTGGCGGTCGCCGGCGCGATAATCATCAAATCAGCCGCCTGCCCCAGCGCCACATGGCTGATGGCGGCGTCCTCGCGCAGGGCGAACATCTCCACCAGCACCGGCCGGCCGGTCAGGGCCTGGAAGGTCAGGGGGGCCACGAACTCCACCGCCGCCGGCGTCATGATGACATCCACCTGGGCGCCGGCCTTGACCAGCCGGCTGGCCAGGTCCGCCGCCTTATAGGCCGCAATCCCTCCGCTCACACCCAGCACAATGCGTTTGCCCTGCAGGTTCATCCCGTCCCCTCACTTCCTGGCTGTTTCTTTCTGATTCAGCTCCCAGATGAGGCGCAGGCCATCCAGCGTCAGCCAGGGGTCAACCGCATCGAAGACCCTGGTGGCCGCCGCCAGCCGGGAGGCCAGTCCGCCGGTCGCGATGGTGCGCATGGCCGGCCCCAATTCCTGCCGGAAGCGCTCCACCATCCCCTCTACCAGGCCAATGTAGCCCATAAAGACGCCGGAACGCATGCTCTCCACCGTGTTGGTGCCGATGATCTTGGGGGGCTGGGAGAGGTCAATGCGCGGGAGCTGGGCGGTGCGCATGACCAGCGCCTCCAGGGCGGTTTCCAGCCCGGGCGCGATGGCGCCGCCCAGGTAATCCCCCTCCTCCGAGATGGCATCGAACGTGGTGGCCGTGCCGAAATCCACGATGCACGCCGGCCCGCCGTACTTGCGGAAGCCGGCCGCGGCGTTGACAATGCGGTCCGCCCCCACCTCGCGCGGATTATCGACGCGGATGCGCACGCCCGTGCGCACGCCGGCGGAGACCACCAGCGGCGCCCGCTGGAAATAGCGCTCGAACATCTCGCCGAAGATGCCGGTCAGCGGCGGAACCACACTGCACATGCAGATGCCCTCGATGTCCGCCGGCCGTTTGCCGGCCAGGCCCAGCATCTGGAGCAGGAGCAGACCGTATTCGTCGGGCATGCGGTGATGGTCCGTCATAATGCGCCAATGCGCGGTCAGTGCCGGCCCTTCATACACCCCCAGCACGATGTTGGTATTGCCGATGTCCACACAGAGCAAAGCCATACGCCTCCCTCCTTAATGTTCCGCCGTCATAGCCGGGCATGCCGGCGCCGCGCCAGCCCCTTCCAGGCCGATACCACTGCCACCACGATGATGACCGCCACCACGATCTCCGGCAGGCCGTGAGTGATGCCCACGGTCAGCGCGACGCCCGGGGCCATATATCCCCGCCATACGGCCATGCCCAGCACGAGCACTGTATTGGTCAGCGTGCCCACCGCCGCAGACACGACCAGCGCCAGGTACTCGTTCAGCCGGCGCAGGGCAACGTACGCCAGCCAGGCCGTGATGCCGATGAAGATGCGCGGCAGGATGGCCACAAAGGGGTCCTTGAACATGGGGATGGTGGCCTGAAAGAAGCTGAAGATGCCGAAGACCAGGCCGATCACCCCGCCGACCGCCGGCCCTTCCATAATACCGCCGAGGATGGCCGGCACATGCATGATGGTGGCATTGCCGGCCGGCGTCGGCACCGGGATAAAGCCCAACCGCGTCGCCCCGAGCAAAATGGCGATGGCCGCCAGCACGCCGGCGGTGACCACCCGCCGCACCAATTTGTCCGTCCCGTTCATGCGCGCACCTCCTGACAGGGTTAGAATGGGAAGCTCTTGCGGAACCAGATAAAGCCGACAGCCAGCAGGGCGCAGATGAGGATGGCGATGCCATCCGCCCGCCCCATGCGAAGCTGGACCAGCCGCGTGCGGCCCCGGCCGCCGGCGTAACAGCGCGCCTCCATCGCCACGATCAGCTCCTCGGCGCGCCGGAACGCATCCAGGAACAGCGGCACGATGAGCACCAGCATGGCGCGCGCCGTGCGCCAGAAGCGCCAGCGGCCGCCGGCGCCGATGTCCGCCCCGCGCGAGGCCTGCGCCTTGGCCAGCGTCTCCAACTGCTCCGCCAGGATGGGGACAAAGCGCAGGGCGAGGATAAAGATGAGGGAAATCTCCTGCGCCGGCACCCCCAGCCGGCCAAAGGGCTTCAGCATGTCCTCCAGCCCGTAGGCCAGATGGGCCAGCGGCGTCGTGTTGGTCAGGATGCTGGCCAGGATCATCAGGTCCACGAAGCGCGCCAGCGATACCAGCACCAACTGCAGGCCACTGCTGGTGATGAAGATAGGCCCCCAACGCAGAAAGGTGATGACCGGCAGTCTGCTGGTGACGGATGGGTTGCCGTAAAAGGCCAACTGCATCAGCGACAGTGCGATGATAAAGGGGAGCGCCGGCCGCACCCCGCTCAGCACATAGCGGAGCGAGATGCCGGCCGCACGGATCAGCCCCAGGCACAGCGCCAGCAGGAGGATATTGGCCAGATACGACGTGTTCACCGTCAGCGCCAGCGACAGCAAAAGCACCTCCGTGATCTTGGCGCGCGGGTCCATGCGGTGCACGAACGAATCGCCCGGCAGATACTGCCCGATGGTGATATGCCTCAGGAGCGCAAAATCCTGCATAGCTCCTCCACCGTCTCCTCCAATCGGATGGCGTACAGGTCCACGTCATAGCCTCGCCGGCGCAGTTCTCCCAACACCCAACTGGTGACCGGCTGGCCCAACCCGAGGGAGTTCAGCAGGTCGGTGTGGGCAAAGACCTCCGCCGGCGTGCCCTCATCCACCATGCGTCCCTCCGCCATGACATAGACCCGGCCGGCCAGAGCCGCGATCTCCTCCATGTCGGAGGAGACCACGATGACCGTCATACCCTCGTCGGCGTTCAGCCGGCGCACCTGCTCCTGCCATTCCTCGCGCGTCAGCGGGTCCAGCCCGGCCGAGGCCTCGTCCAGGATGAGCACGCGCGGGCGCAGGGCCAGCACGCCGGCGATGGCAACCTTGCGGCGCTCCCCACCGCTGAGGGCCGCGGTGGGGCGGTCCACGAATGTATCGAAGTCCAGGCCGACGACCCGCATGGCCCATTCCACGCGCCGGCGGATCTCCGCGCGGGACATCCCCAACTGCCGCGGGCCGAAAGCGATGTCATCGCCCACCAGGGTCTCGAAAAGCTGGCGCTCCGGATGCTGGAAGACGATGCCCACCATCTGGCGCAGGCGGCGCAGGTCCACGGTGGGGTCGGCCAGGTCCTGCCCATCCACGATAACGTGGCCGGGTTCCGTCGGGCGCAGGAGGCCGTTGCAGTGCTGGAGCAGGGTGGATTTGCCGGCGCCGGCAGGGCCGATGAGGCCGACGATCTCGCCGGCATACACCTCCATGGACGCGCCGCGCAGGGCCACCGCCTGCAGGGGTGTGCCGGGGAGATAGGTGTAGTGCAGATCGCGAATCGCAATAAGCGGTTCGGTCATGGCCGCCCTCCCGCCGGCAGGGGCACCGCGTGGGCATGTACCGCCTCGACCAGCGCCTCGCGCGTCAGCGGCAGAGGAGAGAACGCCACCCCACTACGAGCCTGGACCGCCTCGGCCAACTGCGCCGGCGTCGGGGGTACCAGCCGCAGTTCGCGCAGGCGCTCCCGCTGGGAGAAGACCTCCTGCGGCGAGCCTTCCAGCGCGATCTTCCCGCCGGCCAGCACAATGATGCGTTCGGCCAGGGCGGCCTCCTCCATAAAGTGTGTGATGGCGATGATGGTCGTGCCGGCGGTATGCAGTCGCCGCACCACCTGGAGTACCTCGGCGCGGCTGGCCGGGTCCAGCATGCTGGTAGCCTCGTCGAGCACCAGGCAGGCCGGCTCCATGGCCAGGACGCCGGCGATGGCGACCCGCTGACGCTGGCCGCCGGAGAGCAAATGGGGTGGGCGGTGGCGCAGTTCCCACAAACCGACGGCCTGCAGGGCCTTTTCCACGCGCTGGGCCAGCGCCGGCTGGGGCACCCCCAGGTTCTCCGGCCCAAAGGCCACGTCCTCTTCCACCAATGTGCCCACAATCTGATTATCCGGGTCCTGGAAAACCATGCCGACGATGCGGCGGATGTCCAGGGTATGGCGGGGGTCGGAGGTGTCCATGTCCTGGACGTACACCTTGCCGCGGGTCGGCAGGAGGAGCGCGTTGAAATGGCGGGCCAGGGTGGATTTGCCCGAGCCGTTATGGCCGACGATGGCGACGTACTCGCCGCGGCGGATGGTCAGGGAGATGCCCTTCAGCGCCGGCACAGCGTCCGGCTCGCCGGCGCGGTAGGCGAAATGCAGGTCTTCCACACGAATCAGGATGTCATCCATGCCCAGGCCCCCAGCGCAACAAAAAAGCCCACAGCACACGACTGTGGGCGCCTTTCCGGCATCTCACTGGATATGGCGTCGTCTCGGTCGCGTGCCGATCCAAGCGACTGTTGGTACAGAGTCATGATCAACGGCTCACTGCCGGCGCCTCGCCGGTCAGCGGCACCATTTCGATGCAATGCCATTATACCACCGCCGAGGATTTTCGCAAAAAGCGTTACGCGCATGGAACTGTCCGATGGCTTTCGTGGACCGCCGCTCACAAGCCCTGCGCCGGCATATGCAGACCTTACACCTTATCCTGAGGTTCTCCGCCGGCGGCGGAGCGCATCGCATCGCTGGACCATGCGGTGGTTTGTCATGCCCTGAGGATGTGTTATAATTGTTATCAATCAATACGATAAGGATATCCCTCATGCGCTTCGCTGTGCTGATTTGTGCGGTATGCCTGGCCCTGATGGTGGGATGCGCTGCGGTGGAAACGCCGGCCGAGGGCACCCCCCTAGCGGACATCCCTGCGGTCACGACCACGATCGAGGCCACTCCCACCGCCACCCCAACCGCCCTGCCGACCCACACCCCCACCATCACGCCGTCGGCGACGCCAACCGTGACCCAGACCCCTACGCCCACCCCGACGCCGACCCATCCGCTGATGATCGAGGTGATGCGCCGGCAAAGCTATCCCGGCAGTGACATCACCATTGAGCAGAAGCTGACCCCGGGGGTCAATTACGACCGCTACCTCGTCTCCTACCGCTCCGAAGGGTTGAAGATTTACGCCCTGCTGACGGTCCCGCGCGGGGAAAAGCCGGCCAGCGGCTGGCCGGTCATCATCTTCAATCATGGGTACATTCCGCCGGCGGAGTACCGCACCACCGAGCGCTATGCCGCCTATGTGGATGCGCTGGCGCGCAGCGGTTACATCGTGCTGAAGCCGGATTATCGCGGGCACGGGAACTCGGAAGGGGAGGCGGTCGGCGGGTACGGATCGCCGGCCTACACCGTTGACGTGCTGAACGCCCTGGCGTCCCTCCAGCGCTTCCCGGATGCCGATCCAACGCGCATCGGCATGTGGGGGCATTCCATGGGCGGGCACATCACCCTGCGCGCCATGGTGGTGTCAAGGGACATCAAGGCCGGCGTGATATGGGCCGGCGTGGTGGCGTCGTATCCGGATCTGTTCTCCCGCTGGCGGCGTCCAAGCACCTCCGCCGCCAGTAACACCCTTCCCACCCCGACCCCCGACCCGCGCCGCGGCCGCTGGCGGCAGGAGCTGACCGCGATCTATGGGACGCCGGAGGAGAACCCGGCCTTCTGGGCCTCCATCTCGCCCACCACGTACCTGCAGGACCTTTCCGGCCCGCTACAGCTCCATCACGGCACGGCGGACGAATCAGTGCCGGTGGAGTTCTCCCAAACGCTGTATGAACAGCTCCAGGCGGCCGGCATACCGGCGGAACTGTATCTGTACGAAGGGGATAACCATAACCTTTCCAACAGCTTCAGCCTGGCGATGCGGCGCACCATCCAGTTCTTCGACCGCTATCTGAAGTGAGCCGGCCGCAGATTGGCGTCTCCCAGACAAATGCCCAGACTGCGCACTGTGCGCACCAGGTCGCTGTCCGGCGCGACGCGCCGCGGCTGTGCGATAGCCTCCGCAATGGGCACATGGGTGACCTGCGTGCCCTGCAGGGCCACCATGTGCCCGATGTGTCCGCCGGCGATCAGGTGCACCACTGCCGAGCCGAAGCGCGAGGCCAGCACCCGGTCAAAGGCGCTGGGTGAACCGCCCCGCTGGATGTGCCCCAGCACCGTGACGCGCACTTCCATATCCAGCCGGCCGGCCAGCTCCCGCCCCACGACGGAGCCGATGCCGCCCAGGCGCGGGCCGGCGATGGGATCGCCGGTGTCCTGATAGACGGGGCTCCCGCCGGCGGGATATGCCCCTTCCGCCACCACCACGATGCTGAACTTGGCGCCGCGCGCCCGCCGGCCCTCGATCTGCCGCACCAGCGGCTCAATATAGAACGGCATCTCGGGGATGAGGATGGCGTCGGCGCCGCCGGCCACGCCGGCCTGCAGGGCGATCCAGCCGGCCTCGCGCCCCATCACCTCCACCACCATGACGCGATGATGGCTCTCGGCCGTGGTGTGTAGGCGGTCAATCGCCTCCATGGCGGTATTGACCGCCGTGTCAAAGCCGAAGCTGACATCGGTCAGGCCAATGTCATTGTCAATGGTCTTGGGCACGCCGACGACCGGTGCCCCCATTTCCAGCAGGCGCTGGGCGATGTGCAGGGAACCATCCCCGCCGATGACCACCAGGGCCTCGATCCCCAGCTCGTTCAGCCGCTCCAACACTTGCGCGGACACATCGCGCCGCTCCCATGTACCGGCCGGCGTCCGCACCGGATAGGCAAAGGGATTGGCGCGGTTGGTCGTGCCCAGGATGGTGCCCCCGCGCGGCAGGATGCCGCGCACGTCGGCGATATCCAGCCGGCGCGTCTTATCGGGCAGGATCAACCCCTCGAAACCATCCTCGATGCCGATGACCTCCCAGCCGTACTCGTACACGGCGGTCTTGACCACGGCGCGGATCACGGCGTTGAGGCCCGGGCAATCCCCGCCGCCGGTGAGCACGCTGATGCGGGAAATGGGCTGGTGCATGGCGCTACTCCTCTTCCCCCAACTGCCGGCTGGCCTCCGCCGCGAAGATCTCGGCCGTCGTAGCGTCAATGTTGCAGAAGTTGATCTCCCGCAGGGAGGTGCCCGGGTGCTCCTCCAAATATCGGCGCACCGTCTCGATCATGATGCGGGCACAGCGCTCCTTGGGAAAGCCGAAGATGCCGGAGGAGATGCCGGGCATGGAGATGCTTCGCAGGCGGTGCTGGTCCGCCAGCTCCAGGGCGCTGCGCACGGCAGAGGCGAGCTTCTCGTCCTCGCCGCGCGTGCCGCCGGCCCACACCGGGCCGACAGCATGGATGACGTAGCGGGCGGGGAGCCGGCCGGCGCCGGTGATGGCGGCGGTGCCGGTGCGTACCGGGCCATGCTGTGCCACCCACGCGCTGCTCTCTTCCTGGATCTCATAGCCGCCCTTGCGCACAATGGCGCCGGCGACGCCCCCGCCGTGGGCCAGGTGTTCGTTGGCGGCGTTGACGATGGCCTCCACCGCTTCATCGGTCAGGTCGCCCTGGACGACGCGGATGACCTGGCCGGCGGGGGTGGTATGCTCGAAAAGGATGCGTCGGGTCATGGGGCACCTCCATCATTGATAACGCCCCGCTGGCGGAAGGTGTCAAAAAGGGTTGACGTGGCCGCTCCATTGTGCTATGCTTAGAGCTAGATGCCCGCCTGGGCCTTAGTATACGGCCGGCGGCGCGTACAGTCAACCATCTGGAAAGCGAGGGGGTGAAACAGTCCCATTTGCGCATCGCTCCACGGACTGAAGCAGCAATTCCAGAGCTAGCCAACCGGCACAACCCAGACCAACAGCGCGGTTCTGCAGTATAATCCCCACATCCCTTCCTCCCCCCGCCGGCGGCGAACAGGGTTCGGAGAAAGCCCTGGAAAATCCTGCCCATCCCTTCATCTCGCAAACGGGACATAAGACCGAAAAAGCGTCTTTCGGCGCCGGGACGGGTCGCCGACCTGGATCGGCTCATGATCTTTCACTCACAAGGGAGGGCATTATGATGAAAGGGCATCACATGCTGTTGACTGCGGGAACCGCTGTTCTGGTCATCGCCCTGTCACTCTGGAGCTTCGTTATTGCGCAAAGCCCCTCAGACAGCCGGCCAGGAAACGCGGCGCTTCCATCCGCTCCTGAGGCCGGCTCGTTGGGTAGCGACAGCAACCCCGTCGGATTGCCGGAAGTTTTCGTCCCTGATCAGTACCGTCCCAGCGCGGACGAGCTTGCCAATGCAGTCGCGGTTCCATCGGCGACGGTTTATTTCACCCCACAGGATGAGAACACCAGCACCACGGTATTGTTCCTCTACAATACCAGCACGGCGAGCGCCACGGTCCGCATATGGACCTATACTCTCAACGGGTCATCCTTCATCAGCGCGCAGGTATCTGTCCCGCCGGCGGGGTTGGTCCGCATCTGCGGAGACGAGGTGAGCACTGCCTCGGTCACATGGCATGATGTTGTCCTGATCAACTTCACGACGTCGAGCACCTATGCCAAGATGACCCTGCCGGCAGGCGTCAAGGCGGAGGGCTATGTGGTGTGGAACAATGCAAACACCTATGACCCACTGCAGGTCGCGCCGACACTGCCGCTGCGTTTCAGTACCGATCCACCCACGGTATTCCTGCCCTCGGTTCGCACGCAATAGCACGGAGCGGAGGGGCGGCGGCCGGCGTACGACTGGCGCGGCCCTGTCCCAAATGGAGGCACCTCCTGGGAGCGGCCGGCCCAGCGTGCCGGCGGAGCCTGGCCGTTGCCCCTCCGCACCTGGCAACAAGGAAGCAATGAGATGAAGATGGCCGATTGGACCGGACAAACCCTGCGCTGGGTTCAGCCCCGCGCCCTGAAACAGGAGTTCGAACTGCGCGCGCAGGAAATCCCTATCGCCACGCTCCGCTTCCGCAGCGCCTTCCGCTCCGAGGCCACTGTGGAGAGCGCCGAAGGATGCTGGACGTTCCGGCAGGTGGGCTTCTGGCGCCAGCGCATTCTCATCCGTGAGTACGGCGCGGAGACCGACCTGGCGGTCTTCCGCCATCATAACTGGCGGGGAGGTGGGATACTGGAACTGGCGGACGGCCGGCGCTACGCGGCGCGTACTAACTTCTGGGCCACCAGGCTGGAGCTGACCGACGAAGCCGGCAATCCCCTGCTCACCTTCCGCAAAATCGGCGGCTTCCTGCGCCTGTCCGCCGAGATGGAGATCAGCCCGGAGGCAACGCATCTGCCCGAACTGCCCTGGCTGGTGCCCTTCGGATGGTACCTGATCGTGCTGAAATATCGGCAACAGGCGGCGGCCGCCGCGGCGGCATCCTAAAGCCTTCTCCCGGCCGGCGGAGGTCATCTGCGCCAGTTGATCACCCCGGCTTCCCGCCGGCGCCGCCGCCTTCACAGCCCCTGCAGGAGAGCAGAAGATGAACGCACGAACATACCGAAACCTGGGAATAAGCCTCCTCCTGGCGGCGTTCCTGCTGTCGGGAATATTCCTGCTGGGGATGACCCCGCCCGCCCTGGCAGATGGCCAGACCCTCTTCGTCAAGCCTGACGGCGCCGGCAGCGCTTGCTCCCAGGCCAATCCCTGTGCCTTACAAACGGCCCTGGAGCAGGCCGGCGATGGCAGTACCATCTATCTCGCCCAGGGCATCTACACCGGCACCGGCACAGCGGTCATCTCCATCACACGAAGCATCACCCTGGCCGGCGGGTGGAACGGCGCCCCGGCCGGCCCCGTGCTGCGCGACCCCGCCGCGTACCCCACCACCTTGGACGGGGAGGGCGCCCGACGAGTGGTTTCTATCGGCAGACTCATCACAGTGACGATAGAAGGCCTGACCATCACCAACGGCGTCGTCACCGATGAGGGCGCCGGCCTTTTTGCCAGGGATGCCAACCTGACCCTTCGCCACACGACCATCTACAGCAATGTCGCCGATTCACACACCGCCACCAATACCCTGGGCGGAGGAGGCTGTGTCCGCGGTGGCACGTTCCAGCTCCTCTCTTCCACCGTGCGCGCCAACACTGCCTGGTGCAGTGGGTGTCCCACTACACAGGGTGGCGGCTTGTACATGGTTGGGACTATGCCAGTCACCATCGAGGACAGCCTGTTCGAAGCGAACGATGCCTGGACAGGCGGTGGGCTGATGTTTGACGGCGGCTCGGGCTCCAGACCCATCCTCATCCGCCGCACTATTTTCCGGGACAACGGATGGGGACTCAGCCCGGGCAGTGGCAGCGGCGGCTACGGAGGTGGGGCATATCTCGCATTCGCTGGAGCCCACATCGAGGACTGCCTTTTCGAGCACAACCGGGCTGCCAACAATGCCGGCGCACTGGACTTCGGCGGTAGGGAGCTTCTCCTGGCCCGCAGTGTGTTCCGCAATAACGAGTCCTTCAACACAGCGGGTGTGGAGTTGTGGCACACCTCGCCCTTCACTCTCACCAACAACCTCTTCGCGGATAACCGTCCGGGGAGCGGCGCAGGGGCCGGGGGCCTATCCGTCCGATCCAACAGCACAGGATCGCTTCTTCACAACACCATCGCCCACAACACTGGCTCAATAGGTGGATACGGCATTGAGGTGAGAAGCGGCCAGCCCATCACGCTGGTGAACACCATCCTGGTCAGCCATACCGTGGGCATCACGGTGACGGCCGGCAGTACAGCGACGCTCGAAAGCACCCTGTGGGGCATCGGCGCTTGGGCCAACGGGACCGACTGGGGAGGCGCCGGCGCCATCCTCACCGGCCTGGTCAATGTGTGGGGTGATCCGGACTTCGCGAGCCCCGCCGGCGGCGACTACCATATTCGCCGTGGGTCGGCGGCGGTGGACGCCGGCGTGAACGCCGGCGTGACGACCGATATAGACGGCGACCCGCGGCCTATCGGCGCCGGCTTCGACATCGGGGCGGATGAATATATGCCGAGCGTCCATCTGCCGCTGGTGGTGAAAAACAGGCATTGAAAGCGCCGGGGCTGGCGGTCGTACCCCAGCCCCGGGTTGGATAATCGCTCGGGCGGTTGGCGCCGTCGAGGAGGATGCCGGCAGGCGCCCACGGCAGGCATCGAAAGGGCATCCCATGAAATGGGGGAACATTGTCCAGATAATGGCATTCGTGATCGCTTCCGTAATTGCATTTTCCGCAGGAACGGAAGCGCCAGGGGCCGCAATGGCTCCTTCGTCGCCACCCGTCCAACCTATTCCGCCGGCCAGCGTGGCCGGCGCGATGCCCCTGTCGGTTGCCTGGGAAAAACGGTTCGACAACAATGGAAGGGCAGATGTCGCGGCAAGTGTGGTGGAAACGCCCGACGGCGATCTGGTTGTAGTGGGAGTCACAGGGCCTACCCCCTGCCTGATCGGCTGTAATTGGGACGGCTGGATCATCAAAATCAACAGGCGCGGCGATCTCCTCTGGTCGCGCCAACTTGGCAGTAACGGCGCCGATTCGTTCAACTTTGTCACTCTCAAGGGCACCCATTACTGGGTTACCGGCACCAGACGCGTATTCCCCAATGCGTACCAAGCCTGGTTGTTGGAGATTGCCCCCGATGGCAACCTGGTGTGGGAGAAGACCTTTGGCGGCAGTCAGGATGAGTTTGTCGTGGAAACGCTCGCCGCTCCCGATGGGAATTTCCTGATGACCGGCCGGACCGTATCGTATGGCGTGCAGGACGGCAAAGGGGATGTCTGGCTGGTTAAGCTGGATCCTAACGGTAATATCATTTGGAGCAAAACTTACGATCTGGGCGCGGAAGATGGTGGTACCTCGCTTATCTCCTGGCGATCGGATCGCTATATTCTCACGGTCAACACGTGCACATCCGATTGCCGCAGTGTGTTGACCCCCCATGTCTTTGCCTCGTATCTGGTGCTGGACGCCAACGGGAACGTTCTGAAGACACGGACCTTCAATGAGGGTCCAAAAAACAAGTTTAACACTATCAAACCCACCCGCGACGGCGGCGCGATCATCGTGGGCGGGACCAGTATGCGGGAGCAATTCCCCAGCGAAGATACCTGGATCGTCAAGCTGAACGCTGACGCGGAAGTAGCGTGGATGAGAATCTGGAACAGCTATGGACGCTATGACGGCGCCTATGACGTCGTGCAGATGCCTGATGATAGCTATGTGGTGGCGGCTTACTCCCAGGTGTATCAGACGCCGGAAATGAACTTTGACAATTTCTGGGTGATAGGGTTGAGCAGTGCTGGGGATATGTTGTGGTCGCGTACCTGGGGCGGCCCGGACAATGACGATCCTGTGTCGGCGATCTTGACCTCCGATGGAGGGGTTGTGCTGGCCGGCTTCCGGGACGCCGTTTCCTGGCCCCTGGACATGATCCCCGGCCCGGCGGATTTCGATGTGATCAAGATGACGGACCGTAGTGTACAGAACGTCCTTCCCTTGCTCTTCGGCAAAGCCCCCGCGCTCCGGCATTGATCGGAGGGTCGGCCGGCCCCAGCGTGACCAGCGTCACCTCCGGCCGGCATAGGAAGCGCAGGCGCGGCGCCCCCAGGCCCTCCAGCCCCACGCCGCGGCTGACATACAAATGCGTGCGCCCCTCCCGATACCATCCCATCTCATACCGCTTGCCCAGACGCGAGGAGGTGATCAGCGCGCCGTACAGCGGTAGTCGAATCTGGCCGCCGTGCGTGTGCCCGCACAGGTAGAGGTCAATGCCCAGTTCCACAGCCGCCGGCATCAGGTCCGGCGAATGATACAGCAGGATGCGGTACGCGTTCACCGGCAGGGAGGCGCACAGCCGGCGCAGGCGTTCGCCATCGCGCAGGATGTCATGACTGCAGTCCATACCGATGATGGCCAGCCGCCGGCCGCCGGCCTCCAGCAGGTGCACCTCGTCGCGGAGCAGGCGCACCGCCAGGCCGGGAAACAGGCCGGCCGAATTGCGGTCCACCGGCGGACTGCCCAACACTGCGTACACACCCAATGGGGCCGACATGCCGGCCAGCAGACGGCGCGCATCGGCATGGGCCTGGGGGTCATCCACGTTCGAGAGGTTCACGTAATCCCCGGTCAGCAGGATCAGGTCGGGCCGCAGTTGGCGCGTCAGCTCCAGGGCCTGTTCCTCGCGCCGGCCCCAGCGTTCCACATGCAGGTCGCTGATGTGCAGGATGCGCAGAGGTGGAGCATCGAGTGGGAACGCCGGCGCGCCCAGGGACGACTGCGTCACCTCCACCCGCCGCGGTTCGACCCAGGCCCCCCATGCCAGGAGCACGGCGGCCAACAGCTCGATGCCGGCCAGCAGGGCAAAGGCCGGCGCCGTTCCTAACAGTTGGACAAGCAGGCCGGCCAGGAACGCCGCTGTCCACCGGGGGATTTGCAGGATGACGAATTGGGAGCCGAAAGGACCGAACGCCAGGCCCATGCGGGGCTGGGCGAGCAGGACGAACGCATCCCACAGGGCTACCGCCGCCAGCAGGAGCAGAATCTGGGGCGCCCACGCGCCGGCGCCCAAAGCCTGCCAGCTCATCGCCATCAGGCCACTGCCGGCCAGGGCAACGCCGGCCACGGCCCACGGCGGCCAGCCGGCCGGCGCGTTCAGCGCCACCAGCACCTTGTGGAGCCAGCGCTTCTCCAGCGCGTCCTCCGCACGCCGCAGGGCATAGGCGTACGGGTCATCCTCCGCCGGCAGGAGGGGGGATATGGGCCGTGAGGGCGAACGCTCCATATCCATCACCACCGTCCGCTCATACCAGCATCCCGATGGAGAAGAGGATGCTGAACCAGAGCGTCAATTGGGCGGTGCCGGCCAGGGCGCGGTTCAATGCCGGCCCGTCCGTAGTGGCGTACAGGGTGCGCGTCAACCCCACCGCCTTGGGGATCGTGAGCCAGGGGAGCAGGACGCCGGCGGAGAAGCGCCCCATGCCCCACAGGATGACGGGCACGGCATAGGCCAGGATCAGCAGGCCGATGAACTCCAGGCGGGTGCCGGCCGGTCCCAATATCACCGCCAGCGTGCGCTTCCCCACCCGGGCATCGGTCTCGATATCCCGATAATTGTTCACCACCAGGATATCCGTGATGAGCGCGCCCAGCGGCACTGCCACCAACAGCACCAGGGGATAGAACTGCAGGGCCTGAACGTAATAGGTCCCGCCGACGGCCACCAATCCGAAGAAGATGAAAACCAAGAGGTCCCCCAGGCCGTACGAGCCGAAGGGGAACGGCCCCCCGCTGTAGGCCAGGGCCGCCAGGATGGAGGCCAGGCCAATGGCCAGCACCGGCCAGCCGCCCCGCACCACCAGGTACAATCCGATGAGCGCCGTCAGGCCGAACACGACGATGATGCCGGCCCGCAGGGACGCCAGGGGGATCAGGCCGCTGGCCGCCACGCGCGGCGGCCCTTTGCGATCCGGCGTATCAATGCCGCGCAGATGGTCGAAATAATCGTTGGCCAGGTTGGTGCCGATCTGGATCAGCAGGGCATCGGCCAGCGCGGCCAGCGCCGGCCAGAAGGAGAACCTGCCATCGGCCATCGCCAGCGCGATGCCGACGATCACAGGGGAGATCGCCGCCGGCAGGGTACGGGGCCGTGCGCCCATCACCCAGGCCTGCCAGCGAGGAAGGGGTTGTGCTGCCGAAGGTTCGTCCGCCATATGGTATGGTCCTCGCACAGGGTTCACGAGACAAAGAGCCAGGGGGCCAACCGGCGCTCCAGCCAATCGGCCAGGTAGTATAAACCCAGGCCGAGCAGGCTCATGGCCACCACGCCGGCATACATCTCCGCATAGGCCACCCGGCTCCAGCTCTCCACCATGATATAGTAGCCCAGGCCGCTGGTGGTGGCAAAGCTCTCCGCCAGGAACAGCACTGCCACCGCCGTGCCAATGCTCAGGCGCAGGGCGGTCAGGATGGCCGGCACCGATGCCGGCAGATAGACGAAGCGCAGGAGCGCCAGCCGGCCGGCGCCCAGCGAGCGCACGCTCATGATCAGCTCGGGACGAATGGCGCTGGCCTGGTCCCGCACCACCACCAGCACCTGGAAGAACAGGATGACAACGATGAGCGCGATCTTGCTGGCGTCCCCGATCCCCAGCAAAAGGAGGAACACGGGCAGGAAGACGACCTTGGGGATAGGATAGCCGATGTACAGCAGGGGAGAAAAGATGCGGTTCAGGCGCGGGCTTTGGCCCAGGGCCAGGCCGGCCGGCACCGCCAGCACCAGGGAGATGGCGATGCTGACCAGCACGCGGTAGGTGCTGATGAGCAAATGTCGGGTCAGCCGGCCGGCGATCAACTCGCGGCCGAAGGTGTACAGCACCACTGCCGGCCCGGGCAGGATGGGGCGGTTCACCAGCCAGGCCAGCACCTGCCAGATAATGATGGTGAGCAGAAGGCCAATGCCGAGATCACGCCAGCGCACCGCATCACCTCCGGACCGCCGGCGCCAGCATTTCCCGCAGGCGCTGGGTCATCTCCCAGAACTGCTGGCTGGCGCGGAAAGCGGGAGAGCCGGCGCCCGAATTGTCCACCACCACGGCCGACTCGTTGGGCGGCGCATGGAGCACCAGGATTTTGCGCCCGAGGAACACGGCCTCCTCGATATTATGCGTGACCACGATAGTGGTAACCCCCAACTCGGCCTGGAGCTGGACCATCAGCGTCTGCAGGTCCTCACGGGTCAGCGCGTCCAGCGCGCTGAATGGCTCATCCATGAGCAGGAGATTGGGACGCAGGGCGAGGGTGCGGGCGATGGCCACCCGCTGGCGCTGGCCGCCGCTGACCTGGTTGGGGTAATGATGGCGCAGGTGGTAGATGTCCAGCCGTTTGAGCCAGGCGTCGACTTCGGAGAGGGGGAGGGCCGGCGGGTATGGCCGCGGGGCGTCCCTGGGCGAGCGCTTGCGGGCGTAAAAGTGCCCCATGCGCACGCCCAGGGCGGCGTTCTCCCACACAGTGGCCCAGGGCAGGAGGCCGTGGTCCTGCGGGATGAGGCCGATGCTGGCGCGCGGGCGCGGCACCGGCTGGCCCTCCACCAGCACGGTGCCGGCCGTGGGCTGGCGCAGGCCGGCGAGCAGATACAGCAGGGTGCTCTTGCCGCACCCCGACGGTCCAATCACCGCCCAGGCCTCCCCCTGCTCCACCTTCCAATGAAAGCCTTGGAAGATCGGCGGCTGTTGGGGATGATAGGCGAATGTCACATCGTCCAGCAGGACGATGGGATCGCTCATGATGCGCAGTACCTCTACTTCCGGAAGCTGGCGTCGACGAGCTGGTCATAGGCAAGGGGCTTCTGGATCAGCCCCTTGTCCAGCGCCCACTGCACCACGTCCGCCACCTGCGCCTCGCTGGGCAGTTCCTTCTCCGGATACGTGGGCAGGGTGTAGCGCCCCTGCAGGGCCTCGGGGACGCGCGCCGTCTGGATCAGGATATCCCGGTACTTGTCCGGGTTCTGGTTGAGGGCCTGCACCGCCTTATCATACGCCCGCAGGAAGGCCTTGATGGTGTTGGGGCGATCCTTCAGCACCTCGGTGCGGAAGCTGATGACGCTGTGCGAGACTTCCGGATAGGCGGTGTCGTCAATGGCGACGCCGGCCCCCTGCAGGATCGCCAGCGAGGCAAAGGGGTCGGGCAGGACAGCCGCCTTCACCTGCCCGCTCATCAGCAGTTCAAAGCGCACCGGAATCTTGGGCACGTTGGTGAAGCGGATATCGCCGGCAGACAGGCCGGCATGCTGGAGCACACGGTCCGCCACGTAATGCACCACGGTGTTCTCGCCGATGGCGATCTCCACCCCCTTCAGCCCCTCCACATCGGTAATGCCGCTGTTCGGCGCGGTGACGATGTAGAACAGGGGCTGATTGGGGAAGGGCCGGCGGGCCGTGGTCACGATCTTGACCTGCACACTGCCGCCGGCGTTGGTCAGCAGGGTGGTCAATACCTCATTGAGCTGACCGTCCAGGCCGCCCGACTGGATGAGCGCATCACGCTCCGCGCCGCTGGCGACCGGCACCAGTTCCACCTGGATGCCCTCCTGGGTGAAAAAGCCCTCCTGCTGTGCCACGTACATCGGCACCACGTCGGCGATGGGGAGGACGCCGATCTTGAGGGTCTTGGGTTCGGCGGATTTGCCCGGCAGGGCACAGCCGGCGGCCGTGATGGCCAGCAGTACCATCACCAGAAATGGGGCAAACCAACGACGATGATGCATCATCTTGCTCCTCCTTCACCTGTGGGAGACTGGGAACCTTCGCACACGGCGGAACGTGCGCGCAAAGTGTACCACAAAGGTTCCTCTTTTTGGAAATCCAGATAGGGCGGAAATCAGGGCCGGCCGTCAAGGGGACAGCCGGCCCGACGCCCATACTGCCGGGAGGGTGGGAAAGGTCATGAAACATGGTATGCCAGTTGACAGCCGCGCCCATCCATGCTATAGCTCAAGGGGCACAGCCAGGGGAGGTACCATCGTGAAGCCCTTACGAGGAACGGAGCTTAAACGCTTCCTGCGTGCACAGCCAAAACCGCGCCGGCAGTTGGCGCTGGTACTGCAGAGCGTGGCCTACCCGGTCAACGTCGGTTCCATTTTCCGCATCGCCGACGCCTGCCGTGTGCAGGAACTGCTCCTGACCGGCATCACCCCCACGCCGCCGCACCCCAAAATCACCAAGGTGGCGCGCGCCAAGGACCAGCGGGTGCCCTGGCGCTACCTGGAGCGGGCGGAAGACGCGGTGATGGAACTGCGGCAGGCCGGCTATCACGTCGTCGCCCTAGAGCTGACCGATGCCAGCCGGCCCTATTACGCCTACCCCTACCCGGACAGGGTGGCCGTGGTCGTGGGGAACGAGGACCACGGCGTGACGCGAAGCGTGCTGGAGCTGTGCGATGGGGCGGTCTTTGTGCCCATGTTCGGCAAGGGGCGCTCGCTGAACGTGCATGTGGCCCTGGCGGTGGTCTGCTATCATATCCTGGTCAGCTCACTGCCGGCATAGCTCAGCGCTGGAGCAGGGGCATCCACACCCGATTCCCCCAGACGATCCATTCATACGCGCCGATGTCGGCGGCCAGCCCCTGGGGGCGGGGAACGCCGTCGAAATCCACCGCCGGCGCCCAGGCGGTACTGCCGGCGTCAATGGCCGGCGAGTCGGGGCGCAGATGATAATCCCTCGCCGCTGGATCGCGAAATGCTGGGTCAATGGAGGCGCTGTGCCGGCCGTTCCCCGTCTCGATGTACCACAGGCCGGTGTTCAGGTCCAGCCGGCTGTAGTCCACCCGGCTGGTGAACGCCGCCTGAATCTCCGAATCCTCCCGGCTGTAGTACAGGTTGTGATCCTCCCACAGCAGTACGTGCTCGCCGAAGTATACCCCGCTCCCGTTGAAGGCGAAGATGTTGTTGAAAAGGCGCAGTTCGGCGGCCGCCGGCGGATCGTAGGCCACGTACATGCCGTAATCCCCGGTCTCCAGCGCATTGTGCGCCACCACGTTGTTGGTCAGGGTATAACTGCCGCCGGCTTCCAGCACGACGCCGGCCAGCCCGTTATCGCGGGAGATGCTGTTTTCCAGGGTAGCGCCGATGTTCCACAGCTTAATGCCGTTGCGGACGTTCCCCCAGGAAAGCACGCGCGATAGGCGCGTCCCCGCGGTCTTGAAATCGAAGCCGTCGCCGGCGTTCCGATAGGCCTGACAACGCTCCACGAGAATGTCCTCGCCGGACTCGAAGGCGAAGCCGTCTGCCGCCGTGTTATTCCCCGTGCCGTTGCGGGCGGAGATGGTGTCGCGGATGGTCAGCCGCCGGCAGGGCCCCGGGGAGCAGTCCATGCCCAACAGCGCGTTGTCGTGCAGGTACAGCCCTTCTACCAGCACGTCCTCTACCGTGCTCCCGGGTATCGCGAATTCGGTCAGGCGCAGGGCGGTTTCACAGCCGTAGATCTCCAGGTTGACCAGCTCGATATGGTGGTTATTGCCCCACAGCACCAGGCCGTAGCCCGAAAAGTTGCGGATGGTCAGCCCTTCCAGACGGATGTAGCTGTGCTCGCCGGCGATGGCAAAGCCGGTGCCCCATTCCAGCCGATATCCGTCCAGGATAGGACGTTCACCGGGATAGGCGCGAAAGGTGATGGGGGCGCCAGGAGCCCCCGAGCGGCGGGTTTCCACCCATTCCTCATAGATGCCGCCGCGGATAATAATGGTATCGCCGGCCTGGGCCATCATGGCGGCGTAGTCAATGCTGGCCCAGGGCTGGGCGAAGGTGCCCGGGGAAGCGTTGTTCCCCCAGGGAGCAACGTAATAGGTCGCGCCCTCCGCAAGGGCCTGTCCTTGTGGGAGCACAAGGAAGATGAGCACGATGCAAGCGGTTAGCAGAGGGCCGGCCAGCCAACCAGCCGGCCCCTTTCTCCTGGCGTTCATACCCGTGTCCATACCCTGCCTGAATCGAAATAGCATCTTCAGGGCGCCTGCCGGCCGGACAGCCTACAGCACAGCCATTTTCTCCCGAAAATTGATGAGGCTGGCCTGCAGTGCCGACATAGCGCGATGAAACACCTCCCGGAACTGCTCAGGTTTGGCGAAGAACATTTCGATGCTCGCCACGGTGTTCTGCCCATCACTGCGAACGTAAATCTTGGCCGCTTTCGTGCGCATGGTGGCGTAATTGGCGGCGACCATGACGCGCGCCAGCTCATCGGCGCTCTCGATCTCCCAGAAGTTGGGGAACACCAGCCGGAAATACTGGGGATCGTTGGTGTCAATGTCGATATAATACGTTCCTCCCTCGTGCATGAACACCACATCGCCGTCGGAGTCAACGCTAGGGCGGTAGCCTTCCTTGGTCAGGTAATCCACGTACAGTTTTGCCGGCCCACTCATGGTGATGGTCTCCTTTCGACCCTCTGGGAAAAACAGCCGACGAATACACAGTGCTCTGCACTGCCGGCCCCATGCTAACACATATGACGAGGCACGTCAAGGGAGGATGCGGGGAACGTTTGGAAAAGAGAGCCATCCGCTATCGGCCTGGGGTTGGAGACTGCGGCGATGCCTGGGAAGCCGGCGTAGGCCGGCTTCGTAGCTACTGCCATGGCCTCAACCGCCCGATGGGGCATTACAAGGACGCTCCGCTGGCGCCAGTGGTTCGAGACTTTGACACTTTTCCCTTCCTATCCTATAATAATTTCCTTGCCGGCCTCTTTATAGATGCTCGCGCCGGCAAAGAGGTAACAATGTTATACAATGTCGCAAAACTGCTACAGGAACCGATCGGGTCCGTCCGCCACTACGTCCTGGACGAGCCCAGCGGCATCGAGGACCCGGACCTGGTGCTGATCGGCCCGATCCACAGCGATCGCGTCACACTGATGCGCACCCAGCGCGGTATCCTGGTCACCGCCGTGCTGACGCAGACGGTCCGCATGCAGTGCGTGCGCTGTCTGGCCGACGTGGATGTCCCGCTGGAGATCACGCTGGAGGAGGAGTACTTCCCCAGCATTGACCTGAAGACCGGCCTGTTCATTGACTGGTCGCATGACGAGGATGTCACACCGGAGGTCATGATTGACGAGAAGCACATCCTCGACCTGCACGAGGTGGTGCGACAGGAGCTGTTACTGGCCCTGCCCCTGCACCCGCTTTGCCGGCCGGACTGCCGCGGCATCTGCCCAGACTGCGGCGCAGACCTGAACACAGAGCCGTGTCGGTGCGAGGAAAAGCCCGTCGATCCCCGTTGGGAAGCGCTGGCCCGGCTGAAAAAGACGCTGTCCGAAGAGTAATGCAGGATTCCGAGCGCAACATCTTTGCGAAAAAGGGGTTATAAACATGGGAGCACTGCCGAAACGTAAGGTCTCTACCGTTCGCCGCGGCAACCGCCGCAGTCATCAGGCATTGAAGAAGGTCAATCTGGTTCCATGCCCGAACTGCCACAAACTGCGGCTTCCGCACCATATCTGCCCGCACTGCGGCTATTACCGGGGCGTGGAAGTGATGGAGGTTGCCAAGGAGAAGTGAGGCGGCGCCGGCCACTCTCCGAATGTACAGGGAGTGCCTCGCCGGCGCAGGCCTCTCCTGGCCGGCGAGCATTCCCGGGGCTTTCCCCGTGCAATATCATCCTTTCAGGAGAGTGACGCGTGATCCACACCCGCCTGTGTGACCTGCTGAACATCCGACACCCCATCCTCCAGGGGGGCATGGCCTGGGTAGCGACGGCCGAACTGAGCGCCGCGGTCTCGGAGGCCGGCGGATTGGGCATCCTCGGCGGCGGCAACGCCCCGCCCGACTATGTGCGGGACCAGATTCGCCAGCTCCGCCGGCTCACCGACAAACCCTTCGGTGTCAATATCCCGCTTTTCTCCGAATATGCCGACGCCGTCATTGACGTCTGCATTGAGGAGCGCGTGCCGGTCGTGACGACTGGCGCCGGCAACCCCGGGCCGGCCATCAAGCGCCTGAAAGAGGCCGGCATCATCGTCATCCCCGTAGTGGCATCCGTGGCCCTGGCCCGCCGGCTGGAAAAGGCCGGCGCCGATGCCATTATCGCCGAGGGCATGGAATCCGGCGGCCACATCGGCGACGTGGCGACCCTGCCCTTGGTACCGCAGGTCGTCAGCGCGGTGGATATCCCGGTCATCGCCGCCGGCGGCATCGCTGACGGACGCGGCCTGGCCGCCGCCCTGGCGCTGGGCGCGGTCGGCGTGCAGATGGGGACCCGCTTCATCTGCGCCGAGGAATGCACCGTTCACCCGGAGTACAAACGCCGCATTATCGAGGCCGGCGACCGCAGTACCATGGTCTCCGGCGCCGCGCTGGGCCATCCCGTCCGCTCCCTGCGCAACCCCCTCTCCCGCAAGTTCGTGGAGCTCGAACAGAAAGGCGCCAGCGAGGCGGAGATCATCGCCTTCGGCACGGGTGCCCTGCGGCGGGCCGCCCGCGAGGGGGACTGGGAAAACGGCACCTTCATGGCCGGCCAGAGCGCCGGCCTGGTCAATGATATCAAGCCGGCCCGCCAGATCATCGAGGACATCATCGCGGAGGCGGAACAGGTCCTCCGTTACTGCGTCAACCTGATCCGGGACAGCCAGGATTCGTAACCATGAGCGCCCTGGCATATCTGTTCCCCGGTCAGGGTTCCCAGCGCGTGGGGATGGGGCGCGCCTTGTATGACTCCTTCCCGCCGGCGCGCTCCCTCTTCCAACACGCCGAATCCGTGCTGGGGATGCCCCTGGCCCAGCTATGCTTCGAGGGGCCGGAGGAAACGCTCACCGAAACCCGCCATGCCCAGCCGGCTATCCTGGTCACCAGCCTGGCCTTCTGGGAATGGATGTGCTCGCTCCATGCGCCTTCGCCGGCCTTTCTGGCCGGCCACAGCCTGGGCCATTTCAGCGCTCTGGTGGCCGCCGGCGCGCTGACCTTTGAGGATGCCCTGCGGCTGGTGCAGGCCCGCGCCGAGGCGATGCATAACGCCGCCGCGGAACAAGCCGGCGGCATGGCCGCGATCATCCGCCTGCCCCGCACCGAACTGGAGCGGGTCTGCCAGCAGGCCGCCGCCGAAACCGGCGCCCATGTCGGCATCGCCAACGATAATGCTCCGGACCAGCTCGTCATCTCCGGCGCGCGCCCGGCCCTGGAGCGGGCCATGGAGCTGGCGAAAGCCGCCGGCGCCCGCCGCGTGGTGCCGCTGGCGGTCAGCGGCGCCTTCCATTCCCCCCTGATGGAGAGAGCGGCGGAGCAATTCCGCTCGGCGGCCGAGGCGGTGCCCATCCGCCCGCCGGCCATCCCGATCATCTCCAACGTCACCGCCCGACCGCTGGAGGACCCCGAGGAAATCCGCTCCGACATGATCCATCAGCTTATCCGCCCGGTGCGCTGGACCGATTCCGTGGGCTACATGCTGGAGGCCGGCGTGAGCCGGTTCGTGGAAACAGGGCCCGGCAGTGTGCTCAGCGGCCTGGTCGCCCGCATCGCGCCGCAAGCCGAGGCCTGGAGCATAGACAGCCCGGACGGTGCAGCGCGCCTCCTGGCCTTGTCATCGCACGAAACCCCTGTATAATAGCAGGCAGTGCTTGGAACGGAGGACGGCCCAACATGTTTGACCTGCACGGCAGAGTAGCGGTGGTCACCGGCAGTTCGCGCGGCATCGGCCGCGCCATCGCCAAGGCCCTGGCCGCCCAGGGCGCCAAGGTGGTCGTCAACTATGTCTCCAACGCCGGCGCCGCCCAGGAAGTCGTCGATGAAATCCGCGCCGCCGGCGGCGAGGCCATCGCTGTCCAGGCGGATGTCAGCCGTATGGAGGACGCCCAACGCCTCATTGATGCCGCGCTGGAAGCCTTTGGCCGGCTCGACATCCTGGTCAACAACGCCGGCATCGCCCGGGACAACCTGCTGGTGCGTATGTCCGAAGAGGAATGGGATGCCGTGCTGAACACCAACCTCAAGGGTGCGTTCCACGCCATGAAGGCCGCCGCCAGGCCGATGATGCGCCAGCGCTACGGCCGCATCATCAGCATTTCCTCGGTCTCCGGCCTGGCGGGGAACGCCGGCCAGGCCAACTACTCGGCGGCCAAGGCCGGCATCCACGGGCTGACCAAGGCGGTGGCGCGCGAGCTGGCCTCGCGCAATATCACCGTGAACGCCGTGGCTCCCGGCTTTGTCGAGACCGACCTGACCGCCGGCCTGCCGGCGGAGCTGAAGGCCAAGGCCATCGAATACACCTTGTTGGGCCGCATGGGCAAGCCGGAGGAGATCGCCGCCGCCGTGGTCTTCCTGGCCTCGGAGGAGGCCGGCTTCATCACCGGCCAGGTGCTGGCTGTGGACGGCGGGCTGGCGCTGTAAGGCGTTTATTCAGGAGGAATATTCCATGGAAGCGGAGAAAAAGCTGGGCAAAGTAACGCTGGCGCCAGAGGTACTGCTCACCATCGTGGAGCAGGCCGTGCTGGAGACCGAGGGCGTCAGCCGGCTGTACGGCAAATGGCCCGAGAACATCGGGAAACTGCTGGGGATCCAGACGGCGAAAGAGGGCATCGCGGTACGGATAGACAACGATCAACTGGTCATTGATGTGCATGTAGTGGTGCGCCCGGACGTGCAGATGCTCCAGCTTGGCAAGGCCTTGCAAACCGCCATCGCGCGCGCCATTGAGGACCTGGCCGGCCTCGTCGTCAAAGAGGTCAATGTGCATATTGAGGATGTCGAGCTGGAAGACGAGCCAGCCCATCCCTAAAATACGGAGGAATGCCAACGATGTTGACTATCAAAATATTGGGTATCGGATGCCCGAAATGCAGAAGGCTGGAGGAGCTTGCCCGCCAGGCGGTGGCGGAAGCCGGCGTTCAGGCGGAGATCATCAAGGTGCAGGACATTGACCAGATCATGCAGTATCCCATCGCCAGCACACCCGGGCTGGTCATCAATGAAAAGGTCTACTCCTACGGCCGGCTGCCCCGCAAGGAGGAGATCATCGCCTGGCTGAAAGACGGCGCCAAATAGCGTTCAGCAAGCAGGCTTCTTCTCACCCCATGGCCGGGATACGGCCATGGGGGCTGTTTTTCAGCGCCGGCCGGCCCGCCACAGGGACCATAACAGCCACAGGCTGGCCCCCACTGCCAGGAAAAAGCCCAGCGCCACCATGACGGTCCCCACCCAGGCCGGCCAGCGGGCCGCCGCCGTGGGGAAGATCAACCCGATGCCCACGATGAGCGCGGATATAATCAGGGCAACGCTCAACCGGTTCACCATGCGGTCCCAGCGCGCCAGGGCGCGCTCCTGGTCCCGCTGAATATGCGAGAGGGTGAACTCCCCCTTTTGCAGTTGGTCCAGCAGTCGCGGCAGATACTGCGGAAGCTCCTGCCACAGCTCCCCCCAATCGCGCAGTGTCGTTCCCAGCCGGCCCACCCAGGCCGCCGGCGCATTCATCTCTCGCAAGGCCTGCTCCGCGTACGGCCGCGCGATCTCAAAGACATCCAGCTCCGGATACAGCAGCATCCCGGTGCCTTCCATCATCACCAGGGTCTTGGCCAATAGCCACAGGTTGGAGGGCAGGCGCAGGCGGTGGCGGAAGGCGATGGGCAGGAAATCCTCGAACAGGTCGCGCAGGCGCAGGTCCTTCAGTGGCGCACCCCAGTAGCGCTCCAGGAAGCGGCCCAGGTCGCGCCCCAGCCGGCGGTGGTCCACGCTGGCCCCTACCATGTCCATGCGCACCAGCTCGCCCACAATCTGGTCCGGATCGCGCGACATGACCGCCAGAAAGAGGCGCAGGAGCTGTTCCTTAGTGCGCTTGTCCAGATACCCCACCATGCCGAAATCCATCGCCCCGATGACATTGTCTTCCATGACGAAGAAATTGCCCGGATGGGGGTCGGCATGGAAAAAGCCGTCCACAAAGGTCTCTTGCATAATGAGGTCTATCGCGTGCAGGGCGACGGTGCGGGGGTCCAGGCCGGCCGCCCGCAGACCTTCCACATCGTCAATCTTCACCCCACGGATGCGCTCCAGTGTGAGCACATCGTGGGTGGTATAGTCCCAGTACACCCGCGGAATATAGACCTCCGGCCGGCCGGCAAAGTTGCGCCGGAAGCGCTCCGCGTTGCGCGCCTCCCGCACGTAATCCATCTCGGCCCGCAGAGTGGCGGCGAACTCGTCCGCCAGCTCCGTGAAGGCATACATCCTGCCGAAGGCAGTGCGCTCTTCCGCCAGCCGCGCCATGTCGTACAGGATGTCCAGGTCCACCTCGACGATGCGGCGGATATTGGGGCGCAGGACCTTGACCACCACCTCACTGCCGTCGGGCAGGACAGCGCCGTGCACCTGCCCTAAGGAAGCGGCCGCCAGCACCTTCTCATCAAAGGAACGGAATAACTGGTCAATGGGAGCGCCCAGCTCCGCCTCCACAATGGCGCGGGCCTGCTCCGAGGGAAACGGAGGAACCTCATCGCGGAGTTTGGACAGCTCGTGCAGATACGCCGGCGGCAGTAAATCAGGGCGCGTGGAGAGCATCTGCCCCAATTTCACGAAGGTCGGGCCCAGCTCCTCGATAGCCAGACGCAGGTGCTCCGCCGGCGTCAAGGGCGCGATGGGACGCACCCGCTCCGAGACCCGCCACGGCAGTGCCAGCCGGGTCAGCAGACCAAGCTGTTCCACCACATTGTCAAAGCCGTGGCGGATCAGGACGCGGGCGATCTGCTGATAGCGGCGCAGATGCTGGACATGCCGGCCGAACGGGGGCAGACCTGGAAGCACCCGCGTCCCACCTACTCGCCGCGCAGGAAGGAGATGAGCGCCTGCACTTCGGATTCCGCCAGCCGGCCGCGAAAGGCCGGCATCTCCCCGCGGCCGTCCGCGATGATGAGGAACAGCTCCTGCTCGCTCCGCTTGCTGGGCTTGATGGCCGGCCCGCGCGCCTCCTGTCCCTGCTCACCGTGACAGCCGGCGCAGTTGGCGGCAAACACCTGCGCCGCCACCGGCGTGGGCGGCGGCTGATCGCTCTCCGCGGGCTCTGCCGCTTTCTGACACCCCGCCGGCGCCAGCAACAGCACCAGCGCCAGCACTGCTACCACCCGCCACCATGAACGACGCATCGCGCACACTCCTCCGGCATGATGATGGCACCAGAACTGCCAGGCTCAAGATTGACCTGATTATAGCACAGGTGAGGAAAGCATCACAAAGAGGGAATCTCCCGAGGCAAAGAGGCCCGTTCCCTGCCAACGCTCCACGTCGCCAGCAGGGCGAGGAAATAGAGCACCATGCAGAGGACGTACACCCATTTCAGCTCCAGCAGGTACGCCAGCGCATATGCCAGGAAGGGGCCGGCCGCGCTCCCCAAATCCCCGCCGGCGGCATACAGCCCCATGAGCACCCCCTGCCGCTCCCGCCGCGATAGGTCCCCCGTCTGCGCCATAGTGGTAGGGGTCAGGATGCCGTCGGCGAACGCCGCCACCATCACGCCGGCGGCGATGACCGCCACTGCGCCGTCAAGGGACAGCAGGGCAAAACCGAGAATGCCCAAGGCCAGCCCCCAGCGCATCACCCGCCAACGCTGGCCGGCCCGGTCCGAGAGCCAGCCGGCGAGCGGGCCGGCGATGATGCCCATGATAGGGCCAATGCCCAGCAGAAGGCCGGCCAGCGTCGGCACACCGATGGCGCGATCCCCCAACGGGACCACCTCGCCGTAGCGCAGGCGCAGGAGCAGTCCCACCGTTGACATCACCACGCCGTTGCCGGCCAGATTGGTCAGCGCATACAGGATGATGGAAATGAGGATGGGTGGGGTGATCTGCCGGCGCAGGCCATCCCTGACCCGCCGCCAGCTCCACCGTCCAACGGGCTCCGGCGGAAACCGCCGGAGGGCCGGCGCGGTCTCCGGCAGGGCCAGCAAAGCGATCAACAGCCCCACGCCGGTGACGCCGGCGCCCAGGAACAGCGTCTGCCGGAACCCCAGGGTGTCCACCAGCGCGCCACTGCCGACCGCCATGATGGAAAGGCCCATCAGCACCGAGATTTGATACAGGCCGGCCGTCCGACCGCGGTCTGCCGGCGTGGTGATATCCATGACCATGGTCATGGCGGTGACGTTGATCAGCGTCCAGGCGATGCCCCACAGGGCGCGCACCAGCAGGAGCGGCCAGAAGCCCACCGCCAGGCCGCATAAAGCGGTGGAAACGGTCCCCAACAGCATGCCGGCAATAAAGGGACGCCGCCGGCCGAAGCGGTCCACCAGCCATCCCCCCAATGGATTGCCGGGGATGCGCACCAGGCGGTTCACGCCCAGCATGACCCCCACCGCCGTTATGCTGATGCGCACCACCTCCGTCTGGGTGGCCAGGGAGGCATACATGGTCTGGTCGCCGGTCAGCGAGAGGATGACCGCCGTGCCCAGGGGCAGTAACAACCGGGGGACAGGGATAGAGGACGCCGGCGGACTGCTCATGTGCCCTCCAGCAGGTTCAGGAGGATGCGGACGGTCTCCTCTCCCACGGCCACGCAGGAGCCTGGGCCGCCGGGGCCGTACACCTGCTCGCGCAGGGGCGCACAGCGCAGGGTCTTCCAGCGCAGGAGGAAGCGCAGACGAAAGGCGCGCGCACGGGCATAGGCCGGCAGTTCATCCTCGTGCGGGGTGAGCCGGCCGTAGCGGGCGCTCACCAGCATCACGCCGGCAGAAAACGCGCCGCACAGCTCCTCCCGCGTGCCGCCGATCCCGCCGCAGAAGGCGGTCGCCGAGCGCAGGAAACGCTCGTCCAGCTTCCCCCACCAGTGCTCGCCAACGGCGCGCAGGACGGCCTCCGCTCAGTGATAGCCCTGCCGCATCAAACTGCCGGCGCGCTGCGCGATCTCCTCGTGTGCTGTTTCTCCCATGCGGTGCGCCCTTTCATGTCAGTGCCGGCATCTGTGCGGCGCGGTTCTGCGCCTCCCAATAGCGGCGGTACAGCAGTCCAGGCCGGCGGCGCACCGGCGTTGCGCGCACGCGCCGCGTCCATTCCTGTTCGGCGGCATCCGCCCGGGCGAAGCACTCCTCCACGAAATCGGGACTCTCTCCGCCGGCGAAAAACTCCCCTTCCAGCGCATCGCGCTCGTCGCGATAGAGAGCCATGCGCGTCGGGTAATCCAGCAGTACGGCGCGGTGCAGGAGCTCATGCCGCCACCAGCGCACCCGTTCGTCATATGTCGCCCCAGGCTCTGGGCCAAAGACGGCCGGCAAACGCTCGCCGGCGGCAAAGCTGACCGGCTTGAAGATCCCCGTGCAGGGCGCCGCGGTGCCTGTGAACCAGAAGGTGGCCCCGTCCGGCCGGAGCTGTGCGATCATGGAGCCGGCGGTCTGGGCACCGCCCCCGCGAATGGGTCCCCAGGAGGCATGGGCGCATACCTGCATCAACAGCCCCTGCTCCGGCCGCCAGTCAGGGGATTGGCCGTGCGGGCCGTGGTCGCGCAGGAGGCGCGCCAAATCCCGCGGGGTCAGCCGGCCCTTGTGCTCCTGCAGGAAAGTACTGGTGCAGGCATGGCGCTGATAGCTGGCGCTGAAAAAGGTGTAGATCGGCTCGCGGTAACAGCACGCGAAGTGGAACTCCGCCTTTGAGCGGCACCATCCCCGCTGGACAGCGTAGTCCACCAGCCCGGGCGAGGCATCGTCCCATTCGCTCCCGATGGACAGCCCATTGGAGATGCTCCGCACGTCGCGCACCTTTTCCACGACCCAATGCGGGCCGGCGGTCTCCAGCACATAGGTCTCTTTGGCATCGGCGATGATGAAGGCGTTGTGATACTTGATGGTGTGCCGGTAGCCCCCCAGCGCGCACTGGCCGTACTTGCCCATCAGCTCGATGATGGTGTAGAGCGCCTTATGAGCGGTATCGGCGCGCTCCAGGGCCAGGCGCATCAGGTCCATGCCGGTCAGCCCGCTCGTCTCATACGGCAGTTTGGTGAAGACCGCCTCGTTGCCCATGACGACGCCGGCCTCGTTGGCCCCCATCTCGCACCCGAACATCCAGAAGGGCTTGGAAAGGATGACCCCCAGGGTCTCACGCACCTGGGGGATTTCGATGAAGGTGCACTTCACCGTCTCGTCGGAGCGGTGCAGGGCCGGCGGAAAGTACACCAGCCCTTGAGCCTCGTTGGCCTCCCGGTCCGAATTTTTGGCGAACAGCACACTGCCGTCCGCCGTGCTGTTCCCCAGAGCCACCAGCGTGTCACACATCCGCACACCTCCTTGTGTCAGGGCGGGCGGCCTATTTGGGCATCTCCTTCAGCATGACGTAGGCCGGCCGCAGTTTCAGCTCGGGATATGCCGGCTCAATAATGGACCACCAGTACTCCTCTTTCTCCGGTGTCCAGTCCACGTTCTGCAGGTAAATCAGGCTCATGATGCCGATCCAAGGAGACCAGTGCGCCTTGGCGTACTGATACGCCCGCACCAGATACTCCCCCTGCTCGAAGGGGGTGACCGCGTGCCAGTGATAGGGGGATTCGGGGCGCGGGTCAATGGTCCAGCCGAATTCCAGCAGGGCGATCTGCTTGTCGGCGTCCCCGTTCTCCACCATCACCTGCCGGATATCCTCCACATGGCGGAAGCAGTAGATGCGCTTCAGGGGTTCCGGGCTGGGATCGTTGTTGTTGTAGACCGGGTTGCGCGCCACTTCGGCCGGGTCCATTTCCGGCGGCGCCTTATAGCCGGCGCCGTGCGCTCCCAGCATGTCAAAGTACGGCTTGGCGCCGGCGGCGTACATGCCGCGGATGAACTCCAGGTCGGGCATGGCCACATCATCCCAGCGCGTGGTGGGGGCCAGGCCGGCGGAGATCACGATCGCGTTCGGGTCCACCGCCTTGATCGCGCGGTAGGCCACCTTGAGCATCTCGGTATATTCGGCCGGGTTGGGCGGCCGGCCGCCCCATTCGCTCCGCCCGGGCACGTTCAGGTTGGGCTCGTTCCAGATCTGATAGGCGTGGATGCGCCCCTTATAGCGCGCCGCCAGCGCCGTCAGGAAGTCGGCGAAATCCTGTAGGTTGTCCGGTGGGCCGTTCTCCGGATATCCGCCGCCGGCCCATGCCGGCTGAGAATCCACCCGCGCCAGCAGTTTCAGGCCGTACTGCTCCACCTGCTGGACGATGCGATCGGTATACGACCAGTCGAACTGTCCCTTGCCGGCCCCCTCGATGTCCCGCCAGGCAAAGGTCTGCTTCACCCACTGGAAGCCGGCGTCGCGCACCAACTGCAGATCGCGGTCCGCCACCTCCGGCCGCCACCACAGGAAGACATGCATGCCGTACTCGGGGGAATTCAGCCAGCGCACGCCGGTGGACGACTTTTTGCCGGGCGCCGAAGGGGTCGGGGTTGCTGGTGTAGGAGGGGAAGCGGCCGGCGTGTTGGCCGGCGCAGAAGCGGTAGCTTCCGGTGTGCCCTGCCCCTGATTGGTCACGATCGGCAGGACCACCTTCGGCGTCTCGGTCGGCGAAGGGATGGGAGTTGGCGTGGGCGAAGGCAGGGGCGTGGCAGTTGCCGTCGGCTCCGGTGTGGCGACGGGTGTGCTCCGATTCCCACAGCCGGCCAACCCTCCCACAGAAATGGCAAGCATGACGAAGACGACCATCCAGACCAGCAGACTGTGCCGGGATATGTTCTTCTGGAATGCTGGCATCAATGCCTCCTTCATTCACCTACACGAATAACACATAAAGGCGGCGTCTCCCGCCATGGATGCCGGCCCCAGAGACGCCGCCCATCCCTCCACTGCTACCTTGTCATTTGGGCATGTTGGCCAGGGTGACGAAGGCCGGCCGCTGGCTCCAGTCAGACCGCACGATGCTAAAGGCCGCCTTTTCGTCCTGCGGGCCGGCGACCGGGGCATAGTTCAGGTTCCAGAGGAACATCACGCCGACCCAGCCCCAATTGCGGCCCATCTCATAGGCGCGGCGGATATATTCCGCCTGTTCCGCCTCGGTGACGTTGGCGGCATATTCGTAGCCAGGCGCCGGCGAAGGTGCCAGGTTCTCGATAGATGCCCAGCCGAATTCCGTCGCCCAGATCTTCTTGTTGCTGTCGCCGTACTTGACCATGACGTTGCGGTAGCGCTCCATGGTCTCCCGGAAGAAGAAGCTGGGGTGGTTCTTGAAGGCCGGCTCGGCCGGGTCATTATAGCCGAACTTGGCATCGGGCGGATTGTTATAGCCCGACGGATGGGCGCCGATGGCATCGGAGTAGTTCTTCAGCCCATTCTGATACATCTGCTCCAGGTACACCACGTCATCAATGGCGGTACGGCCGTCGTTCACACCTGTGGGGGTAAGGGCGCCGCTGACCACGATGGCATTGGGGTCCACCGCCTTGATGGCGCGGTAGGCGGCCTTCAGCAGTTCCATATACTGCGCCGCGTTGATGGGCTGATTGCCCCATTCATAGTGCAGGTTCTGCTCGTTCCAGATCTCATAGGCCTGCACCTTGCCCTTATAGCGGGCGGCCATGGCGCTGAGGAAGTCGGCGAAATCCTGCGGGTTGGCCGGCGGGCCTTCCACCCTCAGGTCGGCTCCGGGCGGACGCGCCCAGGCCGGCGCCTTCACCACGCTCAGCAGAAGGTTGATGCCGTTGGCATGACAGCTTTCCACAATCCGATCCAGCTCGCCCCAATTGTACTGCCCCTTGCCGCCCGATTCGACGGCCTTCCACTCGACCTGCTGTTTGGTCCAGTTGAACCCCAGCGCCTTGATATGGTTCACGAGCTGGGCATGGTCGGTATAGTACCAGTGCGCCTGGATGCCGTAGCCGAAGCTGGTGTTGCGCGGCGCCGGCGCCGGGCTGGCGCTCTCGCCGGCGGAGGCCTGCGGTTTCGGCGTGGCCGTCGCCTTCGGCTTGGGAGTTGCGGTCGGCGCCGGCGTGGGCGTGGCCGTCGGCGTCGGGGTCATGGTCGGAGTAGGAGTGGGCGATGCCACGACCATGGCGATGGGGGTGCCGGCCACCAGCGTCTTGCCATCACCGCCGGCGATAGCCACCTCCACCACATATTCGCCCGGCTCCTGCGGCGCCACCCAGTCATAGACCGGCTGATCCAGGGGGCGGGATTCGGAGACCAGCGGTTCGCCGCTGGACTTGCGCACCGTCCAGGTAGCGGTCAGCGGGTTGGCGCCTGGTTTGGCACCCGGCGCGGCGGCGTACTGTTGGAGCACCGGCCAGATCAGCTCGTCGTTCTGCTCGCCGGCCAGATGCTCCACCGCCGCGCCGCGCAGGTTATAGCCGGCCAGCAGGCTGGTCTTATGGGCCAGGCTGGCGGCGTTCTCCAGATAAACGGTATGCCGGCGGCCGGCGGAGTCCATGTAGCTGAACACATACGTGCCCAGCGCTTCGTCGAACTTCACCCCGCCGGATTCCCGCGCCGCCTTCAGCGCGAAGGCCACATGCTGGCCGGGGTTGATGACGTTGGAGCCGCTCACCTCCACCTGGGTGAAGGCCGCCAACGCTTGGGAGTACGGGATGGCCGTGTACGTGTTCCCCACCTGCTCCACGCTGTAGGCAGACAGGACGGGTTGCAGTTTGAAGCGATTTACCTGGCCCACCGCCCAGCTCAAGAACTGTTCCATCTGGCCGCCGGCGCGCCAGGCGTCCGGGTTCGGAAGGCCTTCCACGCGGAAGATGTCAGCGGCCATGCCCAGCGCTACCCAGTCATAGGCGCCGGTATCCCAGCGATCCTCGGCGATCTGCACCGGTGGGTCCACGCGCACCGACAGCAGTTTGCCGTTGGTGTGCAGGCCGTCGGACAGCGCCTGGATAAAGTTGCGGAACTCGGCCCGCAGGTCCGGGCTGACCCCGCGGTAGTACACCTCGACGCCGGCGAAGTCATGATTGACCGCCAGGCTCACCAGCGCCTGCACATGGGCCTGGCGCGCCTGCTCGGAGATGAGCATGTTGTCGGTCAGGTCACTGCGTACCACGCCGTCCGGCCCCCAGTTGCGCACGGTGGGGATGATGCGCAGGCCGGCCTGGCGCGCCGCCTCCACCGAGGCCGGCAGATCGCCCACAATGCTCCCATCATCGGCCATGTAGAGGCCCTGGGGGAAGACCTCGCTGGCGGAACTCAGCATATTGGCCGGCAGGGCCACCTCCCCCTCCAGGTCAATGCCCACCGATGGGGCGCGCGCATCCGTCTGAAAGACGGCAAAGGCTCCCGGCAGCCAGCCCACGTGTGACTCGATGACATCATCCTCAGCGATGATGTTGTGTGGGAGCCAGGTCCAGGCGTCATCCTGCCAGGCATAGATATCCAGGGTGGAATAAGGCTCCGAATCATTGGGAATGGGAATGGTCAGGATGGCCTGAGAGGGCATGCTCCCCCGCAGGGCAACCTGATAGAGCGGACTGCGCATGACGAGATATTCGGGAATGCTTTCTGCGGCCTTGCGCAGGGCGCGGCCGGCGGAACCCTCCAGGAATTCCAGGCGTGGGATAGATGTGAGCCGGACGCGCACGGGCGCCTGCAGTCCTTCTGCCGGCAGGGTCACCTGCGTGCCGTCCGGGTCCACCACCGAGCCGCCGCCCATCGCGATGGGGGCAAAGCCGGCCTCAAACAATCGCTCGCGTAAGGAAATCGGCGGAAGCAGTAAGCTTGCCGCCAGCAAGGCCGGGATGACCACCAGGTTGATGATCCAACCGGTCCATTTGCTCTCCAAGAGCTGCTCTAACGTGCTCCCAATACCGCGGGATTGCGTGCCATCCATCATGACCTCCTGATGCGTTCATCCTCTTCGAAGTGGTTCACCGCGCGCCGGCACGCGGCAAACGACTGCGCCGGCAGGCGCAATGGCAAATGGGCATGGGGCGTCCCGTGCCATGCGCAGGCGCAATCGAAGGGGGATGGGAATGCCGGCCGGAAAGGGGATTGAAAGGTGTGGAAATGGCGTGAAAGGCCATCCAGAGACCCGGCAGGGACCAGCCTGCCGGGAGAGTGATGCCCTGGTATGTTCACAATGTACGCCCAACCTCCCAAGTTGGCATGAAAGCGATGGCTCCTTCCACTCACGGGCGGTATTCTAGCATATGCCCCACCTTTTGACAAATGTCCACGCCGCCGAACGTCCGCACAGCGGTTCGCCGGCCAGCAGTCCGAATCCGCCCCTCTCCAGGGACGCTTGTCGCGCCGGCCGGCCTGTGGTACAATGCGCAGGACAGCATCCCCAGAGCAATCCATCAGTCCCATGAAAAGGAGGCGTCGGACATGGAGCTGAAGCTGGTGACCATCGAGAAGCCCGATGAGATCAACTTCATCCTGGGCCAGTCGCATTTCATCAAGACGGTGGAGGACCTGCATGAGGCGCTGGTGACCGCCGTGCCGGGCATCCAGTTCGGCCTGGCGTTCTGCGAATCCTCCGGGCCGGCGCTGGTGCGCTACAGCGGCACGGACGCCGAGATGATCGAGCTGGCCAAGAAGAATGCGCTGGCGCTCTCCGCCGGCCACAGCTTCATCATCTTCCTGCGCAACGTCTACCCCATCAACGTGCTCAACGCGGTCAAGATGGTGCCGGAGGTGTGCCGCATCTTCTGCGCCACCGCCAACCCGGTGCAGGTCGTCATCGCCGAGACAGAGCAGGGGCGCGGCATCCTGGGCGTCATTGACGGCGTGAAGACGAAAGGCATCGAGGGCGATGAAGATATCGCCTGGCGCAAGCAGTTACTGCGCAAAATCGGGTATAAGCTGGGATAAAGGGCATTGGCAGTCCTGTTCATCTTCCTGGATGGGTTCGGCCTGGGCCGGCCGGATGACAGCAATCCCTTCTGGCGCTATCCTGCGCCCTTCCTGGAGGGTCTGCTGGGCCAGCGGCTGACCCAGGCCCTCTTTGTAGAGCGGTCCGACCTGCTGGCGCGCGGCGTGGACGCCTGCCTCGGAGTGCCAGGCGTGCCCCAGAGCGCCACCGGCCAAACGGCGCTGTTCACCGGCGTGAACGCGCCGGCCCTGCTGGGCACCCACGTCACGGGCTATCCGAACGGCCGGCTCCAGGAAATCATCGCCGAGCACAGCATCCTCAAACGGGCGGCCGCCGCCGGCCGGCGCGCCACCTTCGCCAACGCCTACACCGACGTGTACTGGCAGTTGGTGGAGGAAGGGAAGCGCCGGCACAGCGCCACAACCCTGACCAACCTGGCCGCCGGCCTGCCGTTCCGTGACTTTCGCGACCTGGCGCGCGGCCAGGCGGTCTATTGGGACTTCACCCATTCCATTTTCCCGCGCTATTTCGGGATCCGCGGCGCGTACCGCCGGCCGGCGGAGGCCGGCCGCAATCTGGCCACGCTGGGCCGGGAATACGACCTGGTGCTGTACGAGAGCTTTCTCCCCGATATGATCGGCCACCGGCGACTGCCCCATACGCCGCGCTGGCTGGTCCGCGCCCTGGACGCCTTTCTGCAGGGGGTGGTCGAATCCATGCGGCCGGCGGACAGCCTGGTGCTGTGCAGTGACCACGGCAATTTCGAGGACCTGGAGACCAAACTGCACACGGAGAACCCCGTGCTCCTGCTGGTGGTGGGGCCGGCGGCAGAGCTGTTCCGCCAGGCCCGCGCCATCACCGACGTGACGCCGGCGATACTGCGCGCGCTCGATGCATCGGCCGATGGAACATGACAGCCGGCCCGGGCGTCTGAACCCCAGGGGGATGCATGCATAAACACCGCAGATGTGCTGTGCAGGCCATCATTATCATCGTGCTGATACTGGTGCTGGGCGTGGCATGCGCCGGCCAGGCGCTGGCCGGGCCGCCGGCGCAGGGCGCCGTGCACATCGTCCAGCCCGGCGAAACGCTCTCCCTGATCGCCCAGCGCTATGGGGTCAGTATGGAAGACCTGGTGCGCTGGAACGGCATCACGAACCCCGATCGGATCGAGGTGGGCCAGCGCCTGCTGGTCTATCTGCCGGCTTCCCCACTCGCCGGCCCCCTTTCCTCGCCCTTTGTGCGGGTACACCTGTCCCCCTGGCCGGCGGTGCAGGGCGAAACGGTCACCTGCGAAGTCATCACCGAGCGGCCGGCGCGCTTGACGGCCGTGTATAAGGGGGGCGAAGTGCCCTTCGTCCAGGAAGGCCTCCGCTCCTGGGCCTTACTGCCGGTGCATGCCATGCAGGAGCCGGGCATCTACCTCGTGGAACTGCGCGCCTACCCCGCTTCCGAGCAGGGCGACTCTCAGCCCATCGGCCGGCTGTCGGCCAACCTGTACGTGGTGGCCGGCACCTTCGAGACATATGACATCGTCATCCCGCCTTCCAGCGAGAAGGCCGGCCTCCTGAACGCCGAACTGATCCGTGCCGAGTGGAGGCGCCTGGCCGGCATTTTCTCCCAGCGGACATCGGAGAAGCTGTGGTCCGGGACGTTCCGCTATCCGCTGGAGGCAAGCGTGCGCCGGATCACCTCCGCCTTCGGCGAGCGCCGCTCCTATAACGGTGGGCCGGTCTCCAGCTATCATGAGGGGCTGGATTTCGGCGCGCCAGAGGGCACGCCGGTGTATGCGCCGGCCGCCGGCCGCATTGCCCTGGCGGAGCCGCTGACCGTGCGGGGCAAAGCGGTCGTGATTGACCATGGGCTGGGTGTCTATTCCGGCTTCTGGCATCTGTCCGAAATCCTGGTGAGCGCCGGCCAGTCCGTCAAACCCGGCGACCTCATCGGCCGGGTGGGGAACACTGGCCTTTCGACCGGCAGTCATCTGCACTGGGAGGTGCGGGTGAACGTCACGGCGGTGAACCCGGTGCAGTGGACGCAGAGCGAGATGCCGGCGGTATCGGCTGGCTCGCCAGAAGCCCGCACATTCTCCACCCTGACCGAAGCCTATCCCCTCGCGGTGGGGAAGCAGTGGGTGTATCGGGTGGAAACCGCTCAGCGGGTGGAGGGCTGGTGGTGGAGGGCCTCGGCGCTGGTGACCGAGACGGTGACGTCCGTCACGGAACAAAAGGGTGCCCAATTCGTCGCACTGCAGAGGGAAGGCGCTCAAGGAATGGCCCTCCCCCTGCTGGACAGCCCCTCTGAACCGGTGCTCATGGACGGCCGGCTGATGAGCGTGCCGGCGGGGTATGCCGGCGAGGCCCTGCTGGCATCGGACGAACTGCAGGCCCAGTCCCTGCGTTTCATCTGGCCCATGCAGGTCGGGGACCGCTGGGGACAGGCCGGCCCCGATCGGATGACATGGGAGGTGCGCTCCAGCGGCGTCGCCGAGACGCCGGCCGGCCGCTTCTCCGGCTGTTACCACCTGGCCGGCAGTGGGGCGGGGGAGGTGCAGTGGGTGACGTTCTGCGCCGGCGTCGGGGAAGTACTGCGCGAGCGCTATCTCCTGCATACCGCCTACCGCGAGCGTTGGGAGCTGACAGCGTGGGCGCCGGCCGCGGGACAGTAATCCTGTGCGGATTCTTTACGTTTATTTTCTTCAGACCCCTTGACACGGCCCCGGGCATGATGTAAGATTATGTTAGGTTTTGTGGCGCTGTGCGTTGCCGGCCGGTTCCGCGCCGGCGTTCAAGCATGTGGGGAGGAATAGCCCATGACATATCGCGCGGGCAGGTGGGTCATCCTGGCCTTGGTGCTGACCGTCCTGATGGGGATGGTGGCGCCGGTGCAGGGCGCGCCGGCGGCCAGCGGACAGGTGGTGCACGTGGTGCGCTGGGGCGAGACGCTGGAAGGCATCGCGGCTCACTACGGCGTCAGCGTGTGGGCGATTGTGCAGGCCAACGGGCTGGCCAACCCAGATTATATTTACGTCGGCCAGACGTTGATCATCCCGGTGGCCGGCACACCGGCGCCGGCCGGCGGCACCACCTACGTGGTGCAGTGGGGGGATTCCCTGAGCAGTATCGCCTACCGCTTCGGCACGACCGTGGAAGCGATCATGCAGGCCAACGGCCTCAGCAATCCCAATTTCATTTACGCCGGCCAGGTGCTGACAATCCCGGGCGCCGCCGGCACGCCTCCGACGCCTCCGCCGCCCCCGCCGGCGCCTACGACGCGCTACGTGGTGCAGTGGGGGGATACGCTGAGCTCCATCGCCTATCGCTTCGGCACCACGGTAGAGGCCATTATGCGGGCCAATAACCTGGCCAACTCCTGGTACATTTACGCCGGCCAGGTACTGCTCATCCCCAGCGGGACAGCTCTGCCGCCCAGCATGCCGGCGGCCACCTATTATGTGGTCCAGCCGGGGGATACGCTGGCGCGCATCGCCCTGCGCTACGGCACCAGCGTATGGGCGCTGGTGCAGGCCAACAACCTGCCCAATCCATCGCTGATTTACCCCGGCCAGGTGCTGGTGATCCCCGGCCAGGTCTATCCGCCGGCGCCGCAGCCTCCCACCTGGCCGCCGTATCCGACGCCGACGCCGGTATCCACCCCGCGGCCGCCGGTGGTCACGCGGCAGTGGGTGGGCCGCATCACCAGCAGTAACTGCACGAACCAGGACACCTGGGAGTTCCGCTCGGTCCTGCGGGTCTCGGTCATCGGCAAGAAGGGCCTGCCGGTGCGGGTCTCCACCGAGGGCTGGCAGACGGTTGGTCTGACCGGCACCAAACCGGAGTACGGCGAGTACGCGGTGGAGTTCGCGCCCTTTAACCAGGGCACCTACACCGTGACGCCGGAGGGGCTGGGCACCAGCATCCAGGTGCGGCTGGACGGCCGCTGTACGGCCTATGTGGAGTTTGCGCCGGTAGATGTGACGACCACGAACCCATAATTGGGGCGCTGGGTTTGTGGTAGGTTGCGTGCCTCCCGCCGGCCAGAAACCGGCGGGAGGCTTTTTGCCGGAACGGTCCGGTTATGGTATAGTCGGGCCAACAAAGCCTCCCGCAGGCCTTCGAAACCTGCGGGAGGCTGTTTCAGGAGCGGAAAGGTTGACAGTGATGGATCCTAACGCCTCAATCATGGAGCTGGGAAGCCTGGTGGAGCGGTTGCCGGCCGAGGAGCGCCGGCGCTTCGAGCGCATCTTCCTGGTCAGCAAAGCGGTGGGCCGGCTCCGCATTCCGCCGGCCATGCGGGAATGGGTGAAGGCCAACTTCGGCTCGCTGGAAGAGGTGCAGGAGCAAACGGTCCTCCGGGTGACCAACCGCATCACCCTGGAGGGCACCCTGTTCAACCCCCTGCGGGGGCGCCGGCCCCTGCCGATGGACCCCGCTCGGCTGGAAGAGGATATCCTCTCCACCCAGGGCGACATGTTCTGCGATCCAGAGAACCAGACGCCGGCGGACGTCTTCGGTCGGGTGCGCGGGAAGTACGCCCTGACGGCCAGCAATGTGGCCAAATGCGACGGCCTCCACGGCGTGGTGGTCTTCCAGGAACATCATCCCCTGCGCTTCAGCGAGGAGCAGGTGATTGACTACTTCGATGTGGCTCTGCGCTGGGCCAAGGAGGCGCATAACGCCGACCGCGACGCGCGCTATTTCTTCTTCCTGTGGAACTGCCTGTGGAAGGCCGGCGCCTCCATCCTCCATGGCCACGCGCAGATGACCCTGACCCGGGACATGCATTATCCGAAGGTCGAGCACTGGCGCCGCGCCGCTCAACTCTATCAACTGGGCCACGGCGCGAACTATTTCGATGACCTCATCGCTGTGCACCGTGCGCTGGGACTGGCATTGGACATGCCGGGAGCAGTCATCCTGGCGCACCTGACTCCGGTAAAGGAGAAAGAGATGCTGGTCATCGGCGAGCGCCCGGACATCCCCTTCCGGCAGGCGGTCTACCGGGCACTGGAAACGCTGGTAGGCCGGCTGGGCGCCCAGAGCTTCAGTCTGGCGCTGTACTGGCGCCCGATCGACGGCGTGAACGAGGATTGGGAGGGCTTCCCCACCATCGTGCGGGTGGTGGATCGCGGCCCGCTGTACAGCCGCACCGCTGACATCGGCTCCATGGAGCTGTACGCCGCCAGCGTAGCCAGCACCGATCCGTTTGATGTGGCGCGCGCCCTGCGCCAGGCATGAGCCGGGGACGACGATGGCCATCTCCCCGGCGACGCTCACCTGAGGATCAGTGGGCGCAAAGCGTAACCAAAACGGTGATGATTTTCGGCCCGTTTCGCCGGCTGGCCCAAATTATGCTATAATGAGCCGCACTGCGGTCGCAGTTGACATTACTTTGCGGAGGAGGTTGACCGCGTTGACACAGCGCCATTATCCCTGGAGAAGTGTTCTGGCCGGCCTTCTGCTGGCCGTCGTACTGTTCACTACGCTGGTCACGGCACAGGCGCCGGTGGTGCAGATGTATCTCTTCCACTCGCCGGACTGTCCGGACTGCCAGGAAGTTGTGAAGAACCTCCTGCCGGCGCTTCAGGAGAAATTCGGCGCCTCGCTGGAAGTGCGGCTGATGGATATCAATGACGCCGGCACGTACCAGCTCCTCCAGGCGCTGGAAAGCACCTACGGCATTAGCGCCGACAAAGCCACCATTCCGGAGGCCTTCCTGGGGGATACCGCGCTCCTGGGCAAGGAGGAAATGCAGGCCAAGCTGGCGGACACGGTCCAGCGGCTCCTGGATGCCGGCGGTGCCAAGTTCCCCACGCCGGCGCCCACCCCCCCCCCCGCCCCCCCGGCCGCC
>Ga0080004_1143120_pt1 | contig 114479 bp, 113 predicted proteins | sample WasSprMetagenome_FD_69207 | JGI IMG/M metagenome (GOLD analysis project Ga0080004, IMG submission 69207) | Sulfidic aquatic microbial communities from Washburn Spring, Yellowstone National Park, USA - WS (SPADES assembly) (version 2) | ecosystem: Environmental > Aquatic > Thermal springs > Hot...
TGAAGCCAACGGAATGCTATTAAAGCGTCTTGAAACCACAAGCGATATCCGTATTTTTCAGGCTCCTCAAGGTTGAGGTAGATCACCTTAGCCATACCGTCAGGCTCCCTCCACTCTTTATTACCGAAGCCTTCAGGACCACAGTAACCCCTTGGATTGACGTGGAGAACGTGGTATCCATCATGTACAAGACTCGGGTGGGCTGATACCTCAGTTCCATAGCCTGGTAGGTGTATTAAAGCTTTACGAACACCAGGCCGTGGACACTTTTGCCATAAACACCAGAAGGGCTTTCCATCTAAACCTCTGAATTTAAGCCAAACTCCTCCTCCAATATGGTAGTCGCAGGCGCTGGGATAAACTTGTTGCGTTCGATCGATAGTCTCTTCAGGTTCAACCGATTCAGGTACTTCAAGTAATGCTCTTCTCCAATACGCTTCAACTTCATCCAATGATGGATAGAAACTCAATAGTTCTTGCAAGTTCATACTCTACACCACATCAACTTTCTCTTAGAAAGGTCTTTTTCTGCTTTTCCTGTTTAACTTTTCCTCCAATCCATATCAGGATTACCATGAATTCAATTAAATATCTCTCGAGACCTTTTCTACAGCTCTTTGACGCTATATCACGTAGCGTTAGAAGTGTAAATGTTTTGAAGAAAAAGGGTACTGCTGAAGCAAACTCTAATTCAATCCTCATTTGGAAAAAGAGCATTCTAGAACTCTTACCACCGGGTTTGACTTAGAGGTTTATTGTTGAATAAACTGCGGTTTTTAAATAGATGGGCTGAGGTAGACTACTATTTCCATGGTTTTCTCCGCCATACCGATGTTTACTAAACCCCTTTCTTTATCGTAGTCCATCCACTCCCTACCATCCAACTCTACCTTTTCAATTTTAAACTTCTCCGGATGTCTGAAGTAAACCTGTATGGTTTTAGGTGGGTTTCTCGTAGGTGGGGTTAACTTCATCTTTATGAATCCATTGGAGATTTTAGATTCGACTTCAAAGGATATTGGTCCAAAGTATGTGGCGGCGTTTTTCACGACTATGCGTTTACCGTCTTCAAGCCATTTACGTGGAACAGCGGGCATAAGTATGAGCGTATCTCCCTTCTCATATATGAGCATAAGCCTTAAGCAGTAACAGGATATGGATTCATCTGATGTTTTAAAGTGGTCTCCAGCCCAATCAGCCATTGTTGGAAGAGGATGCTCCGTTAGCATACACGTATCCGGGTAGAAGGCTACGGCGAAGGAGTTGAAGAATGCCCTTAGGAAATGCTTCACATCACCCCTCCATAGGTATGGTATTTGAAAGCCGTAGAGGTTCGGTTGCATTGAGAAGCCTCCTCTACTAAACCAGTACCTATCGATGTCTGGAACGGTGTAACCGTAGTCGTCTGAAATATACCTGTTGTCCTCGTAGTCTTTAAGTATCCACTCAGCCTCCTTTGAACACGGGTCAATTAAACCGCATAGGATCAAGTGCATAGCGCCTTCTAGGGTTTCACGTATCCATCCCATATCGCGTCCACGCCTCTCAGGTCTAGATGGGAAGTAGGGGATCCATGTGTCATCCTTAAGCTTTACAACGGGGCTTCTTATGACCGCCTCCATTATCCCCATGATTAGGTCTCTCCTATAGGCTTCAGCCTCTTCCTTAAGCCTTAAAGCCTCAGGATGGTCTATTTCGTTTAAAACCTCTGCTATGGACTTCAGCCCTCTGTAAGCGTGAGCGTTTGTTGCAATCCAATGCCAGAATTCCGTTACATCTTCTAGGGCTCCAGGTGGTAGGAAGCCGTATTCAATAGGTCTTCTTCCATTCTCATCGATCTTCATCGTCGCTTTTCTCTCATTTATTATCCAGTTACACGCTTCAATTAGATTTGGAGCAACTCTTCTAAGCCACTCTTTATCACGGGTATACTTGTAATGTTCTGCAAAAGCCCATAGAACCCAGCCGTGATGTTGCCCATACTGTCCACACTCATATCCTCCAGCTCCGAAGAAGACGCCTTTAGCCGTCGAGTACATACCAGCCATAACGGCCGTACCTTGGTAGTGGGTGAAAACTTCTAATCTACGTTCAGCTTCGTCGTGTAAACCCCTCCTGTCGAGTTCACTTATAACCATGGCGCTTTCGTTTGCGAAAACGCCGTAGTTGAAAGAGCTTACCCTACACATGTATCTTTGAGAATTGGGCTCTTTATCGTCGGTTATGTGTATGTGACTTAAATGAGCCTTATAGAAGTTGTTCAACCACTCCTCCGGTACGTTTATCTGCATACCCCTGTTGAGAAGCGCCCTCCAGTATTCAGATACCTTCGCCTTCTCAACTTCGTAGTTTAGGCTTCTCAATTTCTCGAATTCAGAGTCTTCGAGAAGCGTTATGGAGGGTATTTTAACGTAGATTGTGTGTGCTTCACCTGGGTTTAGGTTTACCACGTACGTTAACTTACGGTTAACAGCTTTAACCTCACCTCTTCCACGTATATCCAATACATACCTAAGCCTTCTACCTTGGATATCTGGGCATAGGGTGTAAACTAAACCGTTCTCATACGTCAGCTCTTCCTCCACCCCTCCGGCTTCACGCCAATTACTCTTGCAAGTTGACGAAAGCCTCAAAGTTATGGTTTTACGGGATAATGCTTGAGATGAAACGGTTATTCTAACCATGCATACAACCGGGTCGTCGCCGTCAATCTCCTCCTCACCTTTAAGGTCGTCTAGAACGTCTTTGAATAGGAGGGTTGCAAAAGCCTCCTGCTCGTACACTACGCCATCGTCAACCCACTTAGCGTACACTATCGGTATGAAGCCCTCTTCCAAACACCTATATTCAGGCTCAAGATCCGGTAGGCCGAAGCCGTAGGCTATGGTGTCCCCATCCCATAGAAATCTATCGGAGTACTTGCCTTTGACCCAGATATTCCAAAGCTTCGGTATGAAGACGACCCCTCGCGTATCTACTCCAAACTTCTGCCTACGACCTTTGCAGCCTAAGATGAAGTGTATACCTTTCTTCTTACTCGGCAGTTCCCTCCAAGCCCTTTCAAGAGTCTGCTCAGGCATTTTACTTACGAGGTCGTATACGGTGGTTAAACCCTTCCCAGACAATTCACAACCGTATGTTTTCAACTCTAGATTTTCAGAAGACTTGAAGACGAGGACGTTGTAGTCTTTTATGTAAATCCGCCCATATTTCTCCAAATCGTCTATGCTGAAGGAGAAGCTATGTGCCTTAGATCTGATCGTGACGATGGTTTTGTCAAAACTCCTCGGATTACCGCTGTGAGCATACCATATGGTTGCTTTCACACCGTCCGTTTCACCGACTCTTACCTTAGACTTCCAAGAGTTTCCAGATAACATCTCAACCTTACTCAACGGTTTAAGAGGTTTTAAATCAGCCAATTCACCGTTGAAGACTTCAATCGATCCATCCCAGATGCTTTCAACAGCATCCACGCAACCCCATTCGATTGAAACATCCGTCTTCTTCCATATAGAGTCCGTATATGCTTCAAAGCCTTCAACTTCAGACAGATCTTTTAAGGAAACAACTCTAACCTTTAAAGTCCTACGGTATTCAACATTATAGTCTCCAACTTCCGGAAACTCTTCAATTAAAGGTTTAAACTTGAAAATCCATAAATTTCCATAAACCTCTAAGTCGAATTTAGCGCTCTTCCACCTTCCATTATAAAAGTCGTCTATAGGACCCCAACCTGAAAAACCACCGCCCACAACTCCTCTAAACTTAGGCCAATTACACTGCCAATACTGAAGCTCTAAATCCTCCACCTTCAACGCAGTAGGAGGAGATTTGAAACGCAACACCACCCAGTAGACGTCCCTAGGATCATCCCAAACTACGCCAATCTCCCTAGAACTCCTCCACAATCGACCATACTTAGCCACATTAACGAAAGACCCTAACTGCGGTATAGGCGAAAGAGACGTCAAACTTCTCATATAATAACCACCCTAAAAGTGGATAAGGAGTCTTATGATAACAAAGACGATCGGAATATATAGTTATTAAGATTGATTTTTAAAATTCTCACCCAATTTGACCATAATCTTCTAAATCATCTCCGAAGGACAAGAACTACGTGAGAGAGTTATTCGATGGCCATTGTGCTAAAGTATCATGCATTGCACCATATATTGTATGTAGGTTTTAACTTTACTTGACACTTTGAATGGTAGAGGGTGTGCTTTCTAATTGGAACGACTATATCAATACTGATCAATGGTTGTGTAGGAATTCTTAATTTTCCCCATCCATTCTAAAGGTTCTAGTTGGTATAAAACTTATCTGATTTTCAATTTAACTTATAAGCGATCATTATGGTTGGATGTGGGGATGAATTTAAAATCTTCCCATTTAGTACCCACTTCTACCGTGAGCCTTCAAGACCTTTAGAAGAGCTTCTGCACGATATGCATATTGTTAAACGCCTAGGGTTTAATACGATTAAGATTCAGGAGTCTTGGTGTATAGATGAGAAGAGGGAGGGCGAAATAGACTTAGGCAAGGTTGAAGCGTTAGTGGAAGAGGCTGAGAAGCTTGGGCTTTACGTATACTTCGGTGTTACTATGGAGCAGGCTCCGGCATGGCTTTGGCGTAAATATCCAGACTGTAGGATGGTCTATAGTACTGGGGAGAGGCATGAAGACCCTACGCAGTATCTGTTACCCGCGGACGGTAAGCCGGGCTTCTGCTGGGATCACCCCGGTGCTAGAGAATCGGCCTTAAGATTCATAGCTGAGGTAGCTAAGAGGATTGGACGTTATGACAATATTCTAGTTTGGAACGTTTGGCAGGAGATAGGATTCTGGCCTATGCGTAACATTCCAGGTAGCTTAGGCTTCTGCTATTGCCCATATACGCTGATGGAGTTTAGGAGGTGGCTTAAAGATAAATACGGTAGCTTGGAGGAGCTTAACAAGGCTTGGCGTACAGGTTATGGCGATTGGGATGAAGTTGAGCCTCCGCGCTTATTCGCAGCAGTCCCCTCTTGGATAGACTGGAGGTACTTCATGGACGACGTATACTTATCCAAGGTGATACGTTTAAAGGCTGAAGCCTTCAGAAGGAATGATCCTAAGCATAGGCCTGTCATGTGTCACGTAGCCTCACCGACCATAGGGAGTGGAAACGTCTGGCGTTACGCAGGCGAAGTTGAAGAGTTTGGGAGTTCATGCTACCCAGCTTGGTCTCCATTCCACGAGTGGGATTACGGCTGTCCACAGCCTGGAGAACCAGTACCATATGATTTAGCAGTCGTTCAAGAAGTTGAAAACATAGCCATGATATACGACTATGTTAGGAGTGCCGTAGGGTCTGATAAAGTTCTCTGGGCTGCCGAGTTTCAGGGAGGGCCGGTATCAACCTATCTACACCTAGGTAGGACGCCTTCTCCAGAGGATGTTAGAAGGTGGATTTTAACAGCGCTATCCTCAGGCATTCAAGCCTTATCGTTCTGGAACCATAGGGCTGAGATATTCTGGCTTGAAGCCTACGGGTTCGGACTGCTAGACTCTAAGGGCGATAGTACTGATAGAGCTGTAGAGGCTGGAAGATTGGCTGAAGCCGTAAATAGGTATCCCGAGTTGTTCCATTTAGGCCGAGTGCCGCGTTTTCAAGTCGCTATTTTGGTAAATGAAAACCAGTGGCACTTTTCACAAGCCACTGGAAATGCTTCAACCCATTTATCCTTCACAATTAGAGGCATATATAAGATGCTTTGGGAGGCTGGAGTTTGGGTCGATTTTATTGAAACAGGTTTAGTAAAAGTAGAAGAACTTAGAAATTATAAAGCCGTCATACTTCCATTCCCACTTTCCTTAAGCGACCGCATTTTCAGAAAACTTAAAGACTATGTAGCCTCCGGTGGAGTGCTTGTTTCAGAAGCCTGTCCAGGCCGCTACGATGAGTATGGCTTTACCCGTCCAGGTGAACTTGTTGAGGAAGCGGAGGAAGTGTTTGGCGTCGAACATGAATCTCTACAGCTCTGTCACGAGCCGGTTAAACCGCCTAAATGGACTCCAAGGGAGAGGAGTTATGGTGAAATAAAGCCTTCCACGAGGTTTGAAGGAGAGGGGGCATTCAAAGGACATAGCGTGTTAGCGAGCCTCTATGTAGAGACGTTTAAATGCAGAACGGCTAGACCCATTCTAACTTGTGAGGGAAAGGTATCTGGCGCCGTTAACAACTATGGTAAAGGTAAAGCCTACCTGATTGGAACCTTCATAGGTCATGCGTATGCAGCTTTCAAAGACGAGCCTACGAAAAATCTCCTATTGAGTCTTCTCAGGCTGGAGGGTGTGCAACCTGAACTATGCATGGAGTTACCGAGGCGTAGAAGGATCTATGACGACAAAGAAGCATGGTTCCTTGTAAACATGACTCCTAACCATATAATAAGGACGATAGGATTGAATGGATTTTCCAAAGTTGCAGATCTTATCGAAGGACCCTTTGAAACCAAGCTTGGGGAAATAAAAGTTGAGATAAAACCGTTTTCCATAAGATGCTTAGTTCTCGAACGTTAGTTGCTGAAAAGCGTTTATGGATATGGACCATTGATGGCGAATAAACCGCCCGACACCCATAAACCTCTTCAAGTGTAAGGATAGTGTTAGGTTTTGCTTTACGGCTTAACTATTTTGACGGTTACTTTTTGTCTCTGAATTTTTGCAGTCTTTTTAACAGTTCTTTGTCGCCTTCAATATCTCCAGCACATGTTGCTATTATACCGTCTACAATGCCTTCCAGCTTTTCTGCAAAATCTTCAACATGGTCTATGGTTGTGGTAGCGGGCCACCCGATCATTTTTATAGTCTCTGCGTTTTTAGGTGTCTCTACCAAGAAGTACGAGTAGATTGGCTTGTTTAAACGTTTACATTCTCCAGCTATCTGCTCCAACATGGGGAGGGATTTATCTACAAGCCTCATAAAGAAGATAAAATCCCATGTATCTCTCACCCTGGCAATAGCCTCTTCAACAGATCTACGCGCCGTGAGTAAGCAACCTAATTTCAGATTTTTCACGCGAACTGTTGTACGTAAGAACTCCCGAGCTTCCTCAGAGCTTTTTAACGCTTTTATAGGCTCTCCATACTTAGGGATATCGCCCATGGTCAATACGAGGCCGTCAAGACCTACGGCGTCTGCCGCTAAAGCCAATCCTCCCACTTCAACCGGGCCCTTGTAATGTAACACAAATATAGGTATCACAACTTTATCAGGATATTTAGTTTTAAGCACACAACCTACAGCTGTACCACTTGGTGCTGGAACGCCAGCAGCGCTATCGGTAACGTTCCATCCATCAACTAAATCCTTAACTTCTTCGGCAACCTTCAAAAACTTACGTGTTGGAACAAACTCGTGTAGTATTTTCATCGAGACACCACCTCGGCTAGTACGTAGACGATGGATATAGAGAAGGGAAACCATCCATTACTCCGAACTGTTTCCTGCAAAGTCAATCACAAGCCTTTAATGTCTTGCAATTCAATTTAAATTTTTCCCCGTATTTTCTCAATCCATGGATTAAAGGCGGATTCTACACAAGCTATTATCCAGGAAATGCCACGATAAGAAGCTTTATCTTCGGAAGGTTGAGCTAAATTTCCTAATAGAGTAGAGCGGCGTACTCTTCTAGTTTTCCAGTAATCGGGTTGACGCGTAGCTACATTGCTTCAAGCGTTATTACTCCTAATACTCTATCGATATCCCTGCTCACAAGAACGGACATTATCCCCCCTCTACCGTCAATTTCTAAAATAGCATGTGTTAAGTCCAGTTCACCATAACCCTTAGCTGTAGAAACCCTTACTTTCTCACCAGTAAGTGTAAGGTTGAGATTTTTGACTATGCTCTCCGGAATTATGGTAAATGTAGCTCCAGTATCGACGAGAGCTTTAACCCTTATAAGCTTCTCCCCATCTAGGTCTCCAATTCCAACCTCAACTTCTATATGTCCCATCGTTTATCTCCCTAAAAACTTAAAGTTCATCAGAGTTTTTCTAAATGGTTGGCCTTATATACCTTTTTCACCGTTAACGCAATAACTCCAAAGATGTGGTGAAGTATGGCATTGAATGGAATGAAGAGAACTTTTATCACCCTGGAAGACCGCTTATGGGGCTTCAATAGAGCGAAAACGGATGCTCATGAAGGAATAAGCCATCCGATAACTGGCTAGCCCATTAGCCTAGTCTTTAGAGTATGGTATGTAAAACTGAGGTTTGGGAGGTTTAGGTCTGAAAGATTCACTTCTAATCTTGGAAAGGTTAACATTGTATTTCGTCCCTTCAATTTCCAATGCCTTGTTTACGGCTTCATCTAACTCCTCAGGGCTGAGTTTAACTCTAGCATTTACCAAGAGAACCCCAGAACCGGTATGTTTGACGTTTCTAAGCTCACTTAGGTCGACGTAGTGTTCAGATGTAATGCTGGCTTTTAATACCCCCATGCTGGTTCTTAGGTAGGCTTTTACATGAGCTATAAACCCATTAAGTTTCTCTATCTGTCTACCAACCTCTTTTAAAAAGTCTTCTATGAAAGCTTTCGGGTTGAAGTCTCCCATTGGTTTAATTTCGTAGAGTCCGTCAAACCATGAAAGTTGAAGCTCAGCCTCTGTGTATTTAACCATGTCTATATCTGGGTATGGTAGCCCTTTTGAAACCCCTTTAAGAATGATATCTACGACCTTTTCAACGCCAACGTTCAATTTAGCAGATGTAAGTATGAAATCGGCTTCAGGTCTTATCTTCCTAAGCAGGTTGAGGGCTTCCAAGGTTATTGAATCATCCACCAGGTCGATTTTGTTGATACATATGACCTCACCCTCTCTTATCTGCGACGCTATGAGGAATGCAATAGGGTCTCCGGAATCTAAAAGGTTCACTTCTTGGTGGAGCTGAAGGATTCTGGAAGCATCCACCACGACTATGAGCGGAGAAAGTTCGAAATCGTCGGAGTAAAACTCTTTTATGGGTGCGTACAATGTCGGCATCAAACCCGCACAACTTCCAACAGGCTCGGCTAAAATCACATCGGGCTTCAACTTCTCTAAAATCCTCTGAGCATGATTGATGAAAACTTGAAAATTGCAGCAGTAACATCCTCTAATGACTTCCGCTGTTTCGAAGCCGTAATCTTTAGCTGTGAAACTATCCACTAGAACCTCTCCTTGGTCGTTCGTCACCATGACTACCCGTCTGCCATGCTCATTCACCAACATCTCCCCAACTCTGAGGAGTAATGTTGTCTTCCCACTTCCTAAAAAGCCTCCGACGAAGACCAATTTAGGTTTCATGTGCCCACTTTTAGTTAGATTTTCAGCTAAATCAAATTTAAACTTTATGTTAATATTTTCTTTACAGAGGAAGGCTTATAAAACGGCGTTATAGAAAACTCTTGAGAACTATGTCTGAGAAAATGGCTTACCCAGATGCAGAAGTCCACTTAAAGACTCAAGCCTTAATTAACAAGCTTTTAGACTGGTTTAAAGGTAAAAACGGCGTATTGGTCGCTTTCTCCGGTGGCGTAGACAGTACTCTCGTAGCCTATGCCGCCCATAGGGTTTTAGGCGATAGAGCCTTAGCTGTTACAGCAGACTCCGTTACGCTCCCTCCGGGAGAGCTTGAAGAAGCTGTTAAAACGGCTAACCTGATAGGGATTAGACATAAAATCGTCAAGGTTAACGAGTTGAATGAACCCGAGTTTGCCAATAATCCTCCCGATAGATGCTATTATTGCAAAAGGTCGCTATTGAGAACGCTGAGTAAAATAGCTGAAACGGAGGGTTTAGAACTACTGGTTGACGGGTCTAACGCTGATGACTATAGAGATTTTAGGCCTGGTCTTAAGGCTTTAAGAGAATTTAAAGTTAGAAGCCCGTTGGCGGAATTGGGCTTTACTAAGAATGATGTGAGGTTCGTTTCAAGATCTATAGGCCTTCCTACAGCTGATAAACCCTCCATGGCCTGTCTAGCGTCGAGAATCCCGTACGGTATGAAGATAACTTACGATAAGCTTAGAAGGGTTTCGGAAGCGGAGGACTATATAAAAAAGCTTACAGGCGTTAAACAGATTCGAGTTAGAGACCACGATACTATAGCCAGAATAGAAGTCGGTAGAGATGAGAGGAAAATGTTCTTCAATGAGGAGCTTATGGATTCAATATGGGCTAAGCTCAGAAGCTTAGGGTATGTATACGTTGCCTTAGACCTGTATGGGTACAAGTCTGGAAGTCTGAACGAGCCCATTATAGGTGGAAAGTCGATACGTTCGTGAGGATGCTGAGATATGGAAACCTCCATCAGAAAATGCACTATTCTAAGGCTTTGGCGTGGAAGCTTACAGTACATTGAAGATGAAATCGCCGTAGAGCTTCCAGTAACAATCCACGTTAATGGAAAACCCCTAACCACGCTCTACGCAACCCCTAGAGAACTTAAGGAGCTGGCAGTTGGCCATCTTATGACTGAAGGGCTTGTGAATAATTTTGATGAAGTAGTTGATGTACGTGTGGAAGATTCAAATGTCTATGTTACAACTTTAAACGTTGTTGAGGAGAGATCAAAATCGCGAAACATCAAAGCCACTAAGATTGTAAAAACCGCATGCGGCCAATCTTCAGAAATGCCCACCAGCGAAACATATAATTGGAAAGTAGGCTCAAACATTAAATGGTCTCCTACCGAAGTTTTTAAAGTTGTGAGAAAACTCAATTCCGATGCAACGATTTATCGGAGAACTGGAGGTGTTCACGCGGCGATGATTGTTGACCATGGGGGGTTTGAGCTTCTCTGTGAAGATGTAGGTAGGCATAACGCTGTAGATAAAGTCGTCGGATCATACGTTTTAAAAAGATCCGTTGATTTTAGCTCTACACTTCTAGCATGTAGTGGAAGACTTTCATCTGAAATCGTTATGAAAGCAGCTAGAGTGGGAATACCAGTTATTGCTTCAATATCAGCCCCAACATCACTCGGGATAACGCTAGCCGACCGTTTTAGAATAACCCTCATAGGGTTCGTTAGAGGGGATAAGTTTAACGTGTATACGCATCCAGAGAGACTCGCCTAGATAAGGACTCATAATGAAGGTGGCCTGCTTAGGCTATATGAAGTTGTCGGACTTCTAAAATTACTGTAAGTTATATTTTTTAGGAAAGGTTTAACAGTCTGTATATAACTGTGTTTTACTGTGAGTGTTTTGACCAGCAATTACGAATTTGAAAAACCAATAAGAACATATGAAGAGATAAACGAGAAAATCAGGAAAGGCGATGCTGTAGTTTTAAGAGCTGATGAATTTAAACGCCTAGCCGAGGTTAAAGGTTATGAAAACGTAGCCAAGGAGGTTGACGTCGTAACGACTGGAACGTTTGGAGCTATGTGCTCTTCCGGTGCCGTTATCAATCTTGGACATTCAGACCCCCCCATTAAAATAGATAAGGCATGGATAAACGACGTCCCAGTATGCCATCCAGGTGCCGCCGTAGACTTATATATAGGAGCAACTCAGATGTCTGAAACTAAGCCTTTCGAATACGGCGGAGGGCATGTCATTGAAGACTTAATACGTGGTGAGGAAGTTGAATTGAGGGCTACGGCTTATGGGACGGACTGTTATCCGAGGACGAGACTTGAAACAAACATAACTAAGTACGATCTAAATCAGTTTTACATGCTGAATTTTAGAAATTCCTACCAGAAGTATGTCTGCGCAACAAACGGTAGAGATACAGTAATATACACTTATATGGGTAAGTTGCTTCCACAGTATGGTAATGCAACGTTCTCCGGAGCTGGTGAACTAAATCCGTTGATAAATGACCCTGAGTATGAGATAATAGGTATTGGAACTAGGATATTTCTAGGGGGGGCAAAGGGCTATGTCATAGGTGAAGGTACTCAACATGATCCGGGGAATCAAATGGGTACGTTAATGGTTAAGGGGAACTGCATGGAGATGGATGCTAAGTTCGTCAGGGGGGCAGCCATCACTCGCTACGGGACGTCAATATATGTCGGGTTAGGCATACCCATACCTATATTGAACCTGAAGATCGCTAAAAACATCGCGGTTATGACCGATGAAAATATAACGATTAAAGTTCTAGACTATGGTGTTCCTAGAAGGAGCAGACCTGTTTTAAGGGAGGTCTCATATAAAGAGCTTAAATCAGGTAGGATAGAGATTTTAGGTAGAACTGTTAAGGTAAGTCCGCTTTCAAGTCTCAAAGGCGCCATTGAAATAGCTGAGATTTTGAAGAAATGGATTGAGGATGGAAGGTTTTACCTATCTAAGCCCGTTGAAAATCTGCCAAGAGATTCCATATTCAAACCTATGAAGGAAAAGCCGTTACAAAGAGAATGGTATAGGAGGTGATGAAATGGTTAAAATGCTACTGAGATTTCACGGCAACCTTATGAGAGAACCTGTAACCTCAACAGTCATACTAGAGAAGGGTATTAAACTGAACATTTTAAAAGCTTCCATACATGAGAGGGGTGGGGAGATGCTTATAGAAGTTCCAGATGAACATGCAAACGATATCATAAGGGCTTTTGAAAGTAAGGGTGTTGACGTTATACTTAAAAGGACGATATCTGTAGACTCTGATAAATGCATACACTGTGGCGGGTGCTTCTCCCTCTGTCCTGCTGATGCCATCCATATTTCCCAAGACTACGCGGTAACTTTCGACGAAAGCAAATGCGTAGCCTGTGGTATATGCGTAGATGCCTGTCCAATGAGGGCTATATCACTCATACTATTTTAGAGTACACTCCTCCACATAGTTTATAGGTTTTTCAGCCTATCCAAGTATTTTTGAGTTATTCTACAGATCTGACACATGTTTAATACGTCTGCTCCACAACCCTTAGACTCGGCTATATCCTTTACAGCTTTCTCTAAAAGCTCTCTAACATCATCCATCTCCATCAATTTCTCAGACAACTTCCATCCGCGTTTAGACCGCATATAGTGGCTTACAGCCGCCTGCGTTGTACCTAACGCCTTAGCTACCGATGTCTGAGTATACCCATACTTCTCTATAAGGTTCTTAGCTATGAGAAGCCTTATAGCAGGTAGGATCAATTTAACAGATACTTCACATGGAGGTTTCAAATCCATAACGATATCAAAATATTATGTGTTATTACTCCGTTATAAATCTTTACAGTAACCTAGCAACTTACAAGATTGCGATCAGGTTATATTTCGACGGAAAAGTCGCATTCGGCAAACTCTTGCCCATCCCATAAGTAAGCCTTAACATCATAAACCCGTCCACCTTCAAGAGATACTATCACGTATACCGCATTTGGATAGAAAGCGCGTCTTCTATCCAATTCAGACGGTTCTGCTCGACCAAAAGGATGGCTGTGAGATGGCTGTGATATATATCTAAAAAGTCCAATCCATCTCTATCGATGCTCATAAAGGCGTTGTATAATTCTTCAGCGTCAGCCTCATACATGAATGGGGATTTAGCTATGTTCCTTAAAGGGTATACCCTCCTGACGTATGAGATACCGTTACGTTTAAAACCTGCTATAAGTCCACAAGCATCTCTAGGATATTCCCTCACACAGAAGTCTATGATCTTCTCAAACTCTCTCTCTTGGGAATTTTCAACATCAGCCTACACTCTGAAAATACTCTTCAAACTGCTCGACATACTTGTACCCAGTATCTGGAAATACTAATACGTAAACTCCTTCATCTTCCGCCACTTTAGTAAATGCGTGGAAAACGGCTCCAGCACTTAAACCTATTAGAAGCCCCTCCTTTCTAGCAACCGTTAACACTCCTTCTATGGCCTCCCTTCTCTTAACATCTATAATTTGGTCGAAGTCTGTCCAATGAATCCACTTCATACCCGTTTCAATCCTACGTATACCTGGGATCACTTCGTTGGGGGCTGGTTGAACGCCTATGACTTTCACGGAGCTACCGTATCTACTTTTGAAGTAGATGGATATTGCGCTCATATGCCCCGATGTCCCTAAACCCCCTATTATATAGTCTGGTTTAAGTCTGACGCTTCTAAGCTGTTCGTCTATCTCCTTAGCCGTATATTTGAGATGCACCTTAAGATTTGCATCATTTTCAAATTGATTTAAGTGAGTGGCTCCCTCCGCCTTAGACTTTGCATCAACCTCTTCTATGGCTTCCACGGTTAAGCCCACTGGTACTCTAACAACGTCTGCTCCTAAAACCTTGAGGAAAACGTCGCTAGCCTTCTGAATAGTCTTCGGTATGAATAGCTTAGTCTTCCTTCCTAGGAGATTTGCTATGGCGGTTATAGCTATTCCAGTGTTTGTTGAAGTAGCCTCATACAGGATATCGCCCAGCCTCCCATCTTCGAGGGCAGCCATGATCATGGACCATCCTATTCTATCCTTAACACTGTTACTATATGGATTTGCCCCCTCAAGTTTAGCCCAAACACTCCTCTTCTCCGAAGAGAAAGACCGTAGCCTAACTAAAGGCGTCGGCCAGTCTTTGTAGAGAAGCTCTAAAGTATCATTATACACTCTAAGCCTATCACCCTCAACCCTCCTCCAAACATTAAGCTCACTTAAGCTCACTTCCACAGTAGGGATCTCCACATCGATTTGAACGTTGAAGCTATTATACGGAAGCTTCGGCCCCCTCACACCCGCCATGAGGATGGTCTCCAACGTTATAGGCTTTAACTCAGCTTGTAGAGACTTCACTTTGACTTTAGATGAATCGACTTGTAGCACTGGGGCTTTCTCGGCTGAAAGTAGCTTCAAAGCTTCAAGTGTTTCATATCCCTTTAAAACAACCATTGTTGTTTTTTCAACTACGATGGGTTCCTTTAAAACGCCCTCGCTAAGAATCTGGCTATACGTGGGGATGACGGCTTTTAAATCAACGTTTACAGGCTGTTTTACTTCAACTACATTCAAGTATGTAATTTGTTTGCTCATAACAGTGTTATGTTCATCTCTCTGACTTAAAAACTTTTTCGAAAATCTACTTTATACTTGTCTCCAAAGCCTGACTTTTCCATAGTCTTCAACAGTTCCTCCCTTTGTAGATTTATGAGTTAAAAATCTAGCTTACTGCAAGAGAAAAATGTGATAAATTGAATACTATAGGTGGAGTTATGTTTAAATGCTCTAAAAACAAGGGTAGAATTACATTTACAGTAGGAAATGGCAGGCTCGTGGTTGAAGCTTCAGATGCTGAAGAAGCTCTTCACATTCTTGAAGATATGCTTACATAGAAGTTGAAGTTTTCAATAGTTCACTTGTTTGGTGGTTTTAGATGTTCGTTGCGTAGTTATCTGCATTCTTAACCATGAGCCGGCCCACTTCTTACGACAGCCCTCAGAGCAAAATACATAGAGCTTATTCACGCAACATGTTTTATAGACATCTAGCTCATCCTTAACTAGACGGCCGCAGACTATACAACGTATCAGTGAATCCTCCATTTAATACTTCGCTAAACTACAACCTCTACATTAGATAGATATAAATATAAGCTTAACGCTGTAATACTAACCGGGTCTACATGGTTATAGATGAAGCCCTCATAACTAGAGCTATAGTTAAGGCAGCTGTTGACAAGCTCTACAGACTGGCTGAGGTAGACGTCATAATTGTAGGTGCTGGTCCAGCAGGACTTACGGCTGCGACATACCTAGCCAGAAACGGTTTAAACACTCTTGTAATTGAGAGGAGGCTTTCCTTCGGCGGTGGGATGGGCGGTGGGGGCATGCAACTTCCGGCAGTTCTCGTTCAGAAGCCTGCGGATAGTATACTCAGAGAATTCGGATGTAAGCTTAAACAATTCGATGACGACCTGTACGTGGTCGACCCGGCTGAGATGATAGCTAAGCTCGCTACAGCAGCCGTAGATGCTGGTGCGGAAATACTTCTAGGAGTATCTGTTGACGACGTGGTCTTCAGAGTTGAAGATAACACTCCTAGGATCGTGGGAGTTGTCGTTCAATGGAGTTCAACAATAATAGCAGCTCTACACGTAGATCCAATTAGTTTTAAAGCTAAAGCTGTTATAGACTGTACTGGACATGAAGCTGAAGTCCTCTCAGTAGCCGTCAAGAAAGTTCCAGGTTTAGAGATACCTCTACCTGGAGAAGCATCTATGTGGGCTGCTGAAGGAGAGAAACTCATCGTAGAGAAAACGGGTAAAGTCTGCCCGGGTCTATATGTTGCCGGGATGGCCGTCGCAACATTACACAAGATACCAAGGATGGGACCTATATTCGGCGGCATGCTTCTATCGGGTAAACGTGTTGCCGAGATCGTAAGCAATGATTTGAGGAAAATAGTTTAGAACTCTTATAGTAGCTTAGATATCTTTTCTACAGTATCGCAGAAAACCTTAACTTCTTCCACAGTATTATACACATAGAAGGATGCTCTAACAGAGCTTTGTGCTTTAAACCTTCTATGTAGAGGCTCAGCACAGTGTAAACCAGATCTGACGGCTATGTTCTCAAGTTCATCTAATAGTAGGGCGACATCATGGCTATTCACCCCTTCAATATTGAAGGCTATAAGTCCACCTCTATCCTCAGTCTTCCTAGGGCCATATATTTTCACACGCTCCAGATCACCAAGCCTTCTAAGAGCTAGCTCTGTCAGCTGAATCTCGTGCTTTCGCACATTATCCATCCCGATATTTTTGAGATAATCGACGGCTGCGGCAAGCCCTAAAGCTCCGGCGACGTTCGGCGTGCCAGGTTCAAACCTCCATGGCATGTCGTTCCACTCAGCCTTCGTAAGGTCTACTCTACTTATCATTTCTCCTCCCCCAAAAGGAGGTTGAAGAATTTCTGACGCATTCTTGTCCACGTACAGGACGCCTATACCTGTAGGTCCAAGCATTTTATGACCGCTGAAAACTAGAAAGTCACATCCAACCTTCTTCACGTCTATAGGGATATGCGGAACCGATTGCGCTGCGTCTACTAGAACTAGAACATCGTGTTCATGAGCTATCTTAATGAGTTCCTCAATGGGGTTTATAGTTCCAAGTACGTTTGATACGTGTGTTAAAGTTAACAGTCTTGTTCGCTTCGATATAAGCGATGGAAGGTTCTCCACGTTCAAATACCCCTCATCCGTTACGTCTAAAAATTTGAGATTTATTTTAAACCTGTCGCGTATAATCTGCCAAGGCACCAGGTTTGAATGATGCTCCATAATAGTCGTGATTATTTCGTCCCCTGAACTCCAGTTTAAACCATAAGCGACTATGTTAATACCTTCCGTAGCGTTTTTCGTGAAAATAACCTCGTTGGGGTCTGCTTTTATAAATCTTGCAATAGTCTCCCTAGAGTTTTCATAGAGCGTGGTCACTTCTTGAGACAGTCTGTACAGACCTCTATGCACATTAGCCGTATATCGTTCATAGTAACGGACAACGGCCTCTACGACCTGACGTGGTTTAAGTGTCGTAGCAGCATTATCTAGATAGATCAAAGGCTTACCGTCTTCTCTACGTAATGAAAGTATTGGGAAATCTCTGCGTATAGATTCGACGTTTAACATGGTGACTAGATATATTTAGTATCTAAAACATTGTTATAAATTTTACACAATATTTATATAACAGTGTTATAAATCTTCTACTCAATGAGTCGAAAACCCCTCCAAGGAGGTAGACTTATCGGGGGGCATGACAATATGCAAATAGAGCTCAGCGTCCTTCAAGCTGAGCTCAAGCTAATGCCGATAAGTTTATTGAAGCCTCATGAAGAAGTAGACTTAAAGGTGCTGAACGACCTAATTGAGTCTATAAATGGTGATCGTCTTATTAAGAGAGCTATCGTGATCGACCGGAAGACGCGCGTTATAATTGACGGGCATCATCGGGTGAAGGCTTTAGAAGCCTTAAACTGTGATAAAGTACCCTGTCTTCTTATAGACTATTACTCTCCAAAAGTATTGGTGTTTTCATGGAAGAATGGAAGCTTACTCTCCAAGAATTTAATCATTAAAGCTGGACTTACTGGAAGACTTCTCCCACCTAAGACTTCTAAGCATATGTTGCTGTTAGATGGGCATATGATACATATTTCGGCCGTAGAGCCTGAGGTCAACATTCCTCTATCTACGCTTAAAGTGGAATCATTGCCTCCTGGCAACAGTGGTCAGACCATTATGTGAAGTCCCGTTGATGGTAACATTCGTAGGAATAAACTTAAAACCGAATTTTTCTAAATATCAATTGAATAACACTCGTGGTTTAAATGGTGAAAGAGATAAAAAAGAATGATGAAAACCTCTACGTCTGTGAAGAGTGTGGGCTTGCATATAAAGAAAGAAGATGGGCTGAACAGTGTGAGGAATTCTGCTCTAAATATCATTCATGTTCACTGGAAATTACAAGACATGCTGTCCAAATGAACGCTATAGACTCTGATAAATAGCTTCTCATGGTCTTATTAGACTATTGAGAGACTCATTAGAGTTCATACTCAAATCTTCTAATGTGATTGCTATTAAAGGTCAAAATCATATGTTCGGTATGCGAATTGCTCTAAAATGCAAATTGATGTAATGAATTGTGGTCTTTTACAATTTCACCCTTGTTAGACGTAGGGTGTTTAGGAAAGTTAGCATGGTTAAGCCATCGTCACCTGTAGCGACGGTGAACCAGAGGGGAGTAAGCCCCGCAAGCCCCAATGCAACTAATATCATCTTAACAGTCAATGAAACGGCTATGTTCTGTTTAGCAATTCTAACAGTTTTTCGGCTTAGCTTAATTAAGTAGGGCACTTGGATGAGTTCGTCTTTAACAAGGACTATATCAGCTGACTCTAGGGCAACATCAGTTCCACTGCCACCCATGGCAATGCCTACATCGGAGGCTGCAAGGGCTGGAGCGTCATTAACGCCATCTCCAACCATTGCCACTAATCCATAGTTTTCTTTCATCCTGTTCATGATTTCTAATTTGTCTTCAGGAGAAAGTTCTGCATAAACCTCGTTAATACCAAGTTTTTCAGCAACCTCTTTAGCTATTTCCCACTTATCTCCAGTGAGCATCACCGTATAGATTCCAATCTTCTTCAAAATCTTTACAGTTTCTAACGCGTCTTGTCTCATATCGTCGATTAGGCAAACGGAAGCCTCAGCGATTTTGTTTATGGAAATGCATACGAAAGTATGTTTCTCGTTCTTATAAAACGCGTTTATTTTCTCACAATTACATGAGTATTCTCGCATTAGATCCATGTTTCCTATGACTACTAGTGTGCCGTTGACACGGCCTATAATGCCCTTCCCTGGAATTTCTTTCACCTCAAAATTGTTGAAGGGCAATTTCTGTTCCACAGCCTTTTTAACGATTGCCTTTGCAATGGGATGGTTGGAAAACTGTTCTAAGGCGGCCGCATAGGCTAGTACTTTCTGGTTGAGTTCCCCAGCCGCTTTGATTTCATGCACGACTGGCGTCCCAAAAGTAAGCGTGCCAGTTTTATCGAACACAATGGCTCTTACCTTAGCCATTTTTTCAACATATATTCCTCCTTTGATTATAACCCCTTTTCTGGCGGCTATAGTGACTGCCGTGAAAATGGTTGCCGGGACAGATATTACAAAGGCACTGGGACATGAAACTACGAGAAGTATTAACGACCTATACAGCCACATTTGGAATGAACCGCCAACGAATTTTGGACCGAACATGGCGACAAATACAGCGAGCGATATGACTATTGGAACATAAATGCGGGCAAACTTGTCCACCAACTTTTCAATGGACGCCTTCCTTTTCCGGGACTCTACAACAAGCCTTACGATTCTGGATACAAGCGTATCTTCAGCTCTTTTATTAACAACAACTTTGAGAACTCCGCTTAGGTTTAGAGTCCCCGCGTATACTTCGTCGCCGGGTTTTCTTAAAAGCGGCGTCGACTCGCCTGTGACAAGCGATTGGTCGACGATAGAGGTGCCTTCAACAACGGTGCCGTCAAGCGCAATTCTCTCTCCAGGCTTTACAAGCATTGTCATTCCAAGCTGAACTTCTTTCACGTCTACGCTTTTTTCAGAGCCATCAGCTATTACTCTTGCTTTATCAGGTATGAATTGCGAAAGCTTTTCAACAGTCTTTCTGGCTATGTCTTGAATGTAGTCTTCAAAGTACTCTGATAATGAGTAAAGAAAAAGGACGATTGCGCCTTCAAAAAGAAAGTCTAAATATGCGGCGCCTAAAGCAGCCACTGACATCAGGAATTCTACTGAAAACCTTTTTTCAAAAATAAGCTCTTTCAACCCTATGAATCCTATATATGCACCTGCGACTACGACCGATGCATGATATATTATTCTAGACATGGATGCTGGCTCATTGAGCAATGGTATAATAAATCCAAGGGGGACTCCTTGAAACAACAAGTCGAGCAAACCAGCTAAAACTATCGTGAAAGCTAAAGCCACAGCTAACTGAATCCATATTTTCCCTCGCTTATCAAACTTCTCTCTAATTTTCTCTTCATTGTTAGCCATTGTACAACATCTTAAAGAAAATCAAGTTCTATATTAAAATAATGCTAAATTAGACAGGAAAAATATTAATATACTAATAGTATATAGTATACTATTACTATTTTAATAGTAGAATGGTAGAAATATGACGGTGGTAAGTGTAACAATTCCTAATGAGCTCCTCAGAAAATTTGATGAATTCATGAAGATGCGAGGGTATTGCAGCCGTTCGGAGGCATTTCGAGATGCAATAAGAAGCCTTATGACTGAGACGGAGCTTGCGAAAATGGAAACTGGAAATGTTGCTGCTACTATAATGATAACATGTGACTACGCAAGAAAAGACGTTGATTTAAAAATGACAGAGTTAAGGCATGAGTTTGACGATGTGGTGATAGAAAATGTTTACAGACATATCAGAGAAAAATACTGTCTAGAAATCTTTATTGTAGAAGGAAACAGCAATAGGATACTAGACCTGATTGGAAGAATAAGAGGGATGCGAGGTATCCAGCAAGTCAAAGCCATGTTTATGCCATTGTAGAAAACTTTCTATAGCAAAACTTGACAGCAGCCTCTATAAAAGCTCTAAAAGAGTTAAAAAGTTGCGAGAATACATTAAAACTGGTGATATTATGGAATGGAGAGATTTCGCAGTCAGAGTATCAGGAGATCTTCCGTAAAATACGTCAGCTTATAGAAATGATTGAACATGACCCTAGGCTCGGCTGGAAAGGCTTTGAACTTAAGCAAAAGATCAGAGAAACTTGCCGTGTCTTTCTTGAAGTGGAGAGGGAGCTTTACGGCGAAATATGGCTTGATGATCAAAAAACTGAGTTTCTAAGAGGACCACCTAACTTTTATCCATCCTCTTAGGGGTTTATGTACAACAGTTCGTGCTAAAATTCGAATTCCATGTCCTAGATTGTCGTAGGATTGTATAGAATGAGGATCATGCAATTAATAGAGAAGGAGACCGAGCTTGAGGGTAAAATTCTAAGGCCTTCCTCAGAAGGGTCGCCGCACCAACAAAAGCGGAAAGATGGGGTTAAGTTGATGGGAGAAGCCCTTCGCTATTAGGGTAAGAGAAAGTTACAGATCAAGTTAGCGGTTAGGCTCAGCATAAAAGAATGCCCTAATCCATCGGGCGGATGCCTTCTGACCTATCCAGCTTTCGCTCGAAGGGTGAGGGATCACTTAAAGCGTGAGAGACAGTTAAACCTAGATGATGCAATCCATTACTCTTAATGATTGGACGCTGCTTCAGAATCGGTGGAATGTGGAATAAAGACTATAGTTGGGAGGAGTGGGATAAGATGATAGACTTCTAGTGGTAGCTAAGCGATGTAGAATATCATGTTTATGTTAAAGACTATAATAGGTCCACTGCCTTAATTATGTAAGAGGAAACCCAAGTCTCATAAAGGGGCTGTTGTAATAGCTGTGCGTTACTCAGATGACTAGAGATACCTCGATGAATGTAATCTGCAGACTCATAGAAGGAGAAAGTGAAATAACGGTTACAGCCATGAATAACGGGTAAATAGAACACCTTAAGGTACAATGTATGCCGTTACTATATCGTTAGACATATGAGAGAAACAGATTTAAGGCCGATTAAATTTTTAATTCAAATTCATGAAGGAGGGAAAACAATACGACTGCTCAGCAGGACTTGGTGGATAAGATTCTGAAGCTAAAGCAGGAAAAGAAGGCAGTTATATTGGCGCATAATTATCAGCGCCCAGAGATTCAGGATATTGCAGACTTTGTCGGCGATAGTCTAGAGCTATCATTATGTGCAACTCAAACGGACGCCAGAATAGTGGTCTTCTGCGGTGTTAATTTTATGGCGGAGACTGCTGCTATATTAAACCCTGATAAGAAGGTTCTTATACCAGATATTAATGCGCTTTGTCCAATGGCATCCATGTTACCAGCGGAATTGGTGAAGCTTTATAGGCGCAGGTATCCTAGGGCTAAAATCGTCCTATATATAAACAGCTTAGCGGAGGCTAAAGCATATTGTGACGCTGTGTGTACATCGGCTAATGCCGCTGAAATCGTGAATAGGATGGAGTCCGATGTTGTTCTCTTCGGGCCAGATGCAAACCTAGCAAAATACGCCCAGATGAAATCTGATAAGAAGATAATACCGATACCGCAATATGGTTTCTGTCCAGTACATAAACTTTTCAATAATGAGGATGTTATACGTCTGAAGCAACGATATCCTAGTGCCGAGGTCATCGCTCACCCGGAATGCGATCCAGAAGTTTGGGAAGTCGCAGATTTCGTTGGCAGTACTTCCAGAATGTATAGGGAAGCTTTGACCTCTAAGTCTAACCAGTTTATTGTTGCAACAGAGGTAGGGTTATTACATAGGTTGAGGAAGGATAGGAAGGATGCAACTTTTATTCCAGCTTATGATGAAGCTGTATGCGTAAACATGAAGCTACATACTCTTGAGAAGGTTTACTTATGCTTGAGAGACGAGAAGAATGAGGTTAAAGTTCCACCAAAGATTATTTCAAGATCACGTGAACCAATAGAGTTTATGCTTAAAACTCGTGAAACCCAAAGATAAAATCATGCTAATTATCCACCACCTATTGGCGGTATTATCGCTATAATATCGCCATCCTTAAGCTTAGTTTTTAATCCCTGAATCGTCTTTGAGTCTTTTCCATTGATTAGGAAACGGACTGATGGATCAATGATTCTTTGGTTTTCATCGCTGTACAAATATCGACGTGCTTCATCACCATACTTGGATATAATTACTTCGATTAAATCCTCTAAGCATAAATTATCCTCTAACTTGAATTTCTCCTCAGTGCACTGAGCCAGCTCACGTAAAGTCGTAAAATACCTGACTTTGACTTCCAAGTGCTAAACCCACCCTATTATAATCGCAACTTCTCTTCAAATAAAATTTTTGGAAAAAGAAGTCCTAGCGTAGATTTTGTAGCGGTGAAGGTATAGCTTGAGTCGAGCAATATTAGTGAAGATAGTAGTGTGCTTACGATACTAGCTGACAGCTCATATAGAATGGAACATGATTTTGGCAGATTTAAAATATGGGCTTAGTGAAAGCGGAAGAGAACGCTTAGACAAGCATAGAGAATTTTAGAGGAAAGAGAAGATGGTGAGTCTAAGGTGATGAGAGTAAGCGCCTGTATAAGTAAGTGACGAAATCTACAGTCTAGAAAACCCGGGAATCCATTAATGTAAGTGTAATTCCCGAAATTTTACGGGAAAACTTGATAATTTAAGTAATAAAAAACTAAGTAGGAGTAAAATGTTTAAGCGATGTCCAGGGGTAAGGAGCCTAATAGAACCGCAGATAATAATCAGGGAATGCCCATTCTGTGGTGAGAGGATAGAATTCTTTGAATATGAAACTCAGTTGAAGTGCTCGAGATGCGGCAAAATAGTGTACCGTGAGCCGACGGAAACATGTCTTTCTTGGTGTGAGTACGGAGATAAATGTATAAGCGATTTGGAGAATAGAGGGCTCGTTAACAAATCAAGAGCCGAGGAATTAAGGAGATCCATAAGGAGGAGGTAGAAAGCTTTGAGCTTTCAATGGCCTGTTAAAATTCTATTAGTTCATCCCAAAGCACCTTTTCTAATGCGTGATAGAATAATTATAGCGGCGGATTGTACAATCCTTTTAAATGAGGGGCTCGGCCAACAGTTCAGGAATGGAGATTCTGTTATAATTGGCTGTCCATTACTCGAAGACCCACATAGGATGGCAGATAAAATTACATTGATTTTAAATGAGGCAAAGGCGAGGGAGGTCGAGGTCTACACGATGGAAGTTCCATGTTGCCACGCAATACATATGATGGTTTTAAAGACAATTAAAGAGTTAGGAAAGGATATAAAGTCTAAGCATTATATTGTGAGAGTAGTATCGCGGAAAGCTGAGCCCTACAGGCCAGGAATGATTGATGAATCAATGATTAAGGCTGAGAGAGAGGCACACGGCCATAGCCACCATTAAAGTCATAATTAAGTTGTGTGATGGAATTATGATCCGAAGCACAAGGCTAATAGTGTCAATTGATCAGAATAGATGTACTGGATGTGGCAATTGCATTAAAGCTTGCTTAACTGGGGCGCTTCAACTCGTAAATGGAAAAGCGAGGCTTATCGATGAGAGGCGCTGCGATGGTTTCGGTTCTTGCATAGCTGTATGCCCAAACAATGCCATAAGCCTGGAACTACGCGAGGTGGAGGAATTTGATTGGACAGTGATTAGTGAGATAAGCTTTGAAAGTCTCATGAAGAAGCTAGCTATAACAAGTATGCGCTCAACGTAGTACCATTAGTGGAGTTGATAATCATTCCCTTTTATTTATGAACACCCATTTAAAGATAAAAATGGAGTAGAGTAGAAGTTAACTGAGCGAGTTCAGACGCTAAGATAACCTCCTTTTATCAAGCGTCTACATGAATTTCTGGTTGCATGTCCCTACAAACTATTTATCGTAAATTTGGTATCACAAAGTTGCGGCCAGCAATATAACGAGCTTATAAACCTTCTGAAATATTCCTGAGAGGAATATTTTTAAGCACAAAATATAAATACTGGTATCTATATTTTATAACGGAGTTATAAAATATAAAATAACATGCAAGAACCTAGGGAGGTGGTGACTTTCAGCAAAAAGAGCTACGTGAAGATGCTTAAATGTAGGGAGTGTGGTAAAGAGTACCCACCAATAAAAATTCATGCATGTGAGCGGTGCTTCGGTCCGTTAGAAGTTGTTTACGACATAAATTCCATGAATATTGACAAACATATTATCGAGGAACGGGATAAAACGTTGTGGCGTTACCGTGAACTCTTACCCCTAGAAGATGCGGCGAAAATCATTGATTTGGGCGCTGGCTTCACGCCACTTCATAGGTGTGAACACCTTGCAGAAGCTCTAGGATTGAGAAGACTTTACATAAAAAATGATACAGTAAACCCAACTGGATCTTTTAAAGACAGACCAGCTACAGTTGCCATTTCGAAATCTCTTGAGTTCGGGTTTAGAGCTGTTGGATGTGCATCAACTGGAAACCTAGCTGCGGCTACAGCCGCTCACGCTGCTAGAGCTGGGCTTCCATGTTACGTTTTTATACCATCTGACATAGAGAAGAGTAAGATTTTGCAGGCAGCTGCCTATGGGGCTAAGATAATTGCTGTTAAGGGAACGTATGATGATTCTAATAGGCTTGCAGCTCAAGCCTCATATGAACATGACTTGGCTGTGGTGAACATAAATGTTCGCCCATACTACGTAGAAGGCTCGAAAACAATCGTCTTCGAGATTTGTGAGCAACTTGGATGGAGGGCTCCAGAGAACATAATAATACCAGTCGGTAGCGGAGCTCTGCTCTGCGCTGTATGGAGGGGGCTGAAACAATTTAATGATCTCGGGTTAATTGATGAGTTAAAGACGAAGATAATTGGGGCGCAACCTGAAGGCTGTTCACCTATAGTTAGAGCCTACAAATCTAATTCAGAGGATGTCTTGCCAATCGAAAAACCAAATACTATCGCTAAAAGTCTGGCCATAGGCGACCCAGGCGATGGAATATATGCTTTGAGGTCTATTAAAGAGTCTGGTGGATTAGCAGAATGCGTGACGGATGAGGAAATAATTGAGGGAGTAAATCTCTTGGCGAAGACCGAGGGCATATTTGCTGAGCCAGCTGGAGGTATTACAGTAGCCGTTCTGAAGAAGCTTATTGATTCGGGAGATATAGCTAGAGACGAGGAGGTTGTATGCTGTGTTACTGGTAGTGGCTTTAAGTCTTTAGAGGTATTCTCAAGCAGACAATTGAATATTGTGGAAGTGGAGCCAACGCTAAGTAGCCTTGAGGAGGCAGTAGGCTGGAGGTTTTAATGGAGTATGGGTAGGGTGAAGATAACATTATTTGGAAGCTTGGCAAAGGTTATCGGTGAGAAAACGGTTTATGTTGATGCTTTAACATTAGAGGACGCTATAAATGAAGTATCCGTCAAATATGGGAGAGAATTTAGAGATAGAATTCTAGATGAGAGTGGAAAGTTAAAGAGGTTCATCAATATTTACGTCAATGGTAAGGATATTCGCTTTCTCAACCAGTTAAAAACCATATTAAGCGATAATGATGAAGTTTCAATCATTCCAGCCGTGGGAGGCGGGTAGTGATGGTTAACTTAATTCTTATTGGATTTGGGAATGTCGCACAGGGGTTGGTTGAGATTCTAAATTCGTATGCGTACGTTCTCAAAGAGAAGTATGGGCTAAGTGTAAAAGTGACAGCTATAGTTGATCGAGGCGGAGCAGCAGTATCGGAAACTGGAATAGATTTAGCCAAAGCTTTAGAGGTTAAAAGAAGATGGGGATCAATCTCCGCCATGAAACCTATAGGTAAGCCTGGTCTCTCAGCAGTAGAAGTAATTGAAGAATCAAACGGAGACATAGTTGTCGAAGCTACATCAAATAATCTTGAGAGTGGGGAGCCGGGGTTAACACATATTAAAAGGGCCCTGAGATCTGGTAAACACGTCGTTACAACTAATAAGGGACCACTTGCTCTAGCGCTACCACAGCTTCTTGAGATCGCGCGGAGGAACGGCGTGGAATTACGGTTCAGCGGGGCTGTTGGCGGGGCTATGCCAATTCTAGATTTCGCTAGGAGATTTCTATGTGGGGATGAAATACTGTCTATTAGGGGGATATTGAATGGCACAACAAACTATGTTCTCTGGAGCATGGGTGAGAGAGGAATAACAATGAACGAGGCAATTGCTGAAGCACGTAAATTAGGTTACGCTGAAGAAAATATCTCTTACGATATAAATGGACTTGATACAGCATCAAAACTAGTCATAATTGCAAATTGGGTTATGGGCTGTGAAGTATCACTTAAAGATGTTGACGTTAAGGGTATAGGAGATATATCCTTAGAAGATGTGATGAGCGCGAAGAGAAAGGGGTTCGCTATTAGGCTTATAGGCTTTATAAGCCATGGGAAAGTAAAAGTTTCACCCGAAGTGATTCCCCTAAATAGCCCATTATGTGTAAGCTCCAATCTTAACGCTGTAATATTTGAATGCATCTATTCAGGCCAACATATACTCATTGGACATGGAGCTGGCGGCAAAGAGACGGCCTCTTCAATTGTAAGAGACATTGTAAACATAACTAGTAGTAAAAGTATTGATAGCCGGAGGAGTAAAGACCTTTTATATACGTCAATGGGAATGAAGGGTACCTTATTGGGGGATTTATGTGATTAAGTTAGAGGGGGGGTCTATGTCTAAAGGTAAGAAGGTTGATTTATCAGAGGCTGAAATAGAATACTATTCACGCCAAATAGTCCTCCCGGATATTGGCTATAAGGGACAAATTAACCTTAAGAGGGCAAGTGTATGCATAGTGGGTTTAGGTGGGTTAGGCTCACCAGTAGCCTTGCAGTTGGCGGCTATGGGCGTAGGTCACTTACGTCTAGTTGACCACGATGTTGTTGAAATATCAAATCTCCAGAGACAGCATATCTATAGCATCAAATATCTTGGGTACCCAAAGGTTGAGGCCGCTGCCATAAGACTTAGGGAGTTAAATCCTAATATAGAGGTGGAGCCCCTACCATTATCCATAAATCAGCATACTGTTGAAAGCATTATTGAGGGTATTGATGTCGTAATTGATGGACTTGATCGAATGAGCACACGCTACCTAATAAATCGTGCATGTCAAAAACTTGGCGTACCATACATTTATGGAGCTGCCATCATGACTATGGGAAGCGCCTCTACTATAGTGCCCGGAGAGACACCATGTCTAGAGTGCTTTCAGGGAGGGATCGATGATACTCTCCTACCTTCATGTGCTGTTGTCGGAGTTCATCCATCAATTCTTAGCATTATAGCGAGCATAGAAGTTTCTGAAGCCGTAAGGATAATTACCGGAAGAAAGCCGCTATTAGCTGGGAAACTTTTATACTGTGATATCGGGGAGATGGTTTTTGAAGTACTAAGTGTTTCAAAAGCAGAGAACTGTCCGGTATGCGGATCGGGTTCAAGTCCGCCTAAACCGATCGAAGAGAAATTTATCACTGAACTTTGTGGTAGAGAGGGAAAGAGAGTTTTTCTGATAGTACCCAAGAAAAACCTCAATATAAGAATGGATAAACTAGCATCTTTAGTGGCAAACCTTGAAAACTTAAATGTAAAAGTTAAGGCAAATATGGGAATACGTTCACAGACCAAGCTAACAACAGAACAATCAGTATTTTGAAGAGCGGTATAATGATCGCAGATAACTTTGGTGACGAAGAAGAGGTATATGAGTTTTATAGAAAAATATTAGTTGACGGTTTAGGAATAAACGCTAGCGAAATAGAGCTATAAAAGCATCATCAAAAATTAATTTTCCCGTCAGCGAAAATTTAAATATAACAATGTTATGTCAATATTGAGTTGACATCCTTGACCACCTTAGAAGCTTTTTAAAAGGAAAATGGAGAGAACTTATTGGAGGGTAAGAGATGATTTTTCAGGAGGGCGTTATGTTTGAAGGATGTTAAAAAATTGGCCTATACCCGTGAAGAGAGCATTCCATGCCGTGTTTCCATTGAAATATTGAATGAGCAGTGTAAGGTGCTGAAAATGTTTAGAGATCTTGGCCTTCACCGATTTAAGGTGGTTGATGTTAGGCGATTACCTCATGGTGTGACTAGGCATTTAATGAGAATACCGAGGGAGGGCCTCGCCAGAATTCCGAAGCATACCAGTGTGAAGGCGCGAAATAGTGTTAAGGTGAGGAAAGAGGCCGTAGTATGGTTTGAGACACAGGGATGCGACGTATGTAATACGATAGTTTCGAAAGGAGCTTTTCTGATAACTGCGTGGAATACAGAAGGAAACGACATCATTTACACGTTTATTGCCCCTAATACGAAAACAGCACAAGATATAATTTCAACATTGGAGGCACTTAATTTTAAGCTGAAGATTCTAGGCATAGGGAGGTATAATAGGAGGACTTCAATTTTGACCGAGAAGCAAGAGATAGCGTTATGGCTAGCTTTAGAGTCTGGCTTTTTCGATTACCCGAGGAAAATTGGTGTGTCAGATCTCTCACGCAAACTTAAGGTTAGTTCATCAACCCTTTCTGAAATAATGAGGAGGGGGATACGGCGGCTTCTAGAATATTATTTCGAAACCTCGTAGAGTACTTTTCTCGATAAGAGATCACGGTATTCCTTATTGGTTTAGAAGTTTCTCTCACCTTAAGAAAAAGAGGCTATTTCAGGCCTCCCTTCTTCATATATGTATCCTCTATTATGTATGCGTATTTCAGTATCTTTCCTTTCATTAAATAGTCGAATTATCTCTAGCTCCTTTTTCCTCGTCCAAGCACATAGTATAACAATTATTTTATCATTTTCCTCTCTTATAATGAAGATTCCATCACCAGCTAAATATTCGCTCACGATAGGTAACTTCTCCTTACCATTGTTAATGGTAATGCCCGCTCTGAGCTCTAATCTCTGGAGTGAAACAACAATATCCGATTGCATCAAATTCCTCTCTAATTCTCTCCCACTCATTCTCAGGTATTGTTTTTAAGGCCAAGGGATAGAGTATGTTATTCTCTTTGTATATGTGATCGGTTAATGTTAAAACAATATACGTACCCAGCTCATATATTTTGCCAATTAAGTAATCATGGTCCAGCGTATTCCGCCCATCTAAAAGCTCTTTAAGAGCCCTTTTTCTCGCTCTTAAATCGTCATGCTCTATCCTCATCACGTTCGGCGGTCCAGTAATTCCCCGTTCCTCCAATCGCGGAAAAAGAGCTTTTTCCTCCCTCTGATGATGACTCTCGGCTTCAAGTAGTAATTCAACTATTGGCTCCAGCTTCTTTAACTCTTCATTTAACTGATCTAGGCCTATATTAGACCTAACCCTTCTAACAATTTCCTCCAATGATTTAAGATTATCCAGTATAATCTCATGTTCAGCCTTAAGTATACTTATTGGATGAGCCCCACCCATCTCATGGCTCTCTTCTCTAATAGTGATGGCTTTCAAATGTATCTCACAAAGCCTCCTAAATTCTTCAGGGCTAAAGCCCTCAGCCATGAGCTCCTGCTCAACGATAGATAGCGTCTCCGGGTCTACATCGCGTAGGAGTAAACGCGCTTTTTCCTCAATCCTTGCTAAGTCCTCTTCTGACTTTAATTCTTTAAGAATTCTTTTTAACTTTTCTTTACTTACCATCTATATTTCACCATGGAATTATATAACGATGTTATATAATTCATTTTCCCGAATATATTCGGGAAATAAAAGGAAGCGTGCTTAATTTAGATGACGAGGTAGCAATTAGCAATAGAATTTTGAGTCTTAAAAGGCATTAAAGCGTCAGGTCGAAGAGACTTAGCTATTAAATATGGTGTATCAAATTGTGGAGAAATAGAAGAAGCTGTGAATAGATTAGGCATTCTCGTTAATAACGTAGGAATATGCCCCTTAAACCATTAATTGAGATGACAGAGCAAAATGGAATAGAGTTCTAGGTGTAAATTTAAAAGGGCAGTTCTTTCTAGAATGAGAAAGCAGAAGAGGGGGAAGACTTAGCAAGCAAAGCTGGATCTTGAAGTAGCTTAAATGTTAACGACCGTAGGCTTAGAGGGCTTAGCACTTCCACTACTTCATTCCACTCATAGTTGTTTTATTGGTAAATGCAAGTTAAGATGGAGATTTGTGTTTTATTCTATTGTGAAAACGTTGATATTGGTTTGGAAAAGTTTTTATATAACAGCGTTATATCATACACGGTGATAAAGTGCCGAAAATATCTATAATAGTTGCCTCGGAGAAGATCGATAAAATACTTCCAGCCATAACCTTAGCCACCACGGCGTCGGTTATGGGCTGGGAAGCTGAGCTATTCTTTACCTTCTGGGGTCTTCTAGCTTTGAAGAAGACTTATGAACCTAAAGAAGTCAGTTTAGATTATAAGATTTTTGAGGAGGGTTTGAAGAAGGCCATTAGCTCTGGAGCTATACCTAGCTGGAGGGAGGTGTTGGAGCAGGGTAGGAAGACTGGTAGATTGAGGGTTTATGCATGCTCTACAACGATGGATCTCCTAGGGGTTAAAAATGAGGATTTAATCGAGGATGTGGATGGTGTTGTCGGTGCAGCCTCCTTCCTAAATAAGGCAAGGGATTCAGACATCAACTTATTTATCTCTTAATCCTCTATTATGAAATGGTGATGGAGGTTGAAGGTCGATTTAATTGTTGATGCCCGCTATAAGTCTTGCCCCGGCCCGCTTCTAGCGTTAGCTGAGGCTGTAATGAAGACTAGCCCTGGGCGGATAATTATGCTTCTGGCAACCGATCCAGGAGCCCCCTCAGATGTTAAGGAGTGGGCTTCTAATGTTGGCCATAAGGTTCTGAAGGTTGAAAAAACCGATGACACTTACCAAATATACGTGGAGGTTTCAAGTTGACGTATAGCGATTTACCTAAATCTATAAGCGAGTTAATTAGGTCGCATGGCATACCGGAGAGGGAGGTATATTTAGACCATGAGAACTCCGGCCTAATATTTCCTGAAGCTCTAAAAGCCATGGAGGACGCGTATAAGCGGGGCGGTAGGGGGCATCCGTCAATAAGTCACCTTATGGGTTGGATGAGCTATCAGGCACTATATGAGGCTACGGAGAGCATTGCTTCAGTGATCAACTGTAGCCCAAACGAGATAGTTTACACTCACAGTGGGACTGAAGCTAACAATTTAGCCATAACCGGTTCTGCTCTTCTTTCGCAGGGTAGGAGGAAGATTTTCGTGTCACGCATAGAGCATTTAAGCGTTATTTTCCCAGCAGAGAGACTTGAAAAGTACGGGTTTAAAGTCATTAAAATACCCGTCAATAGTGAAGGCTTCATTGATTTAGATTTCTTATCAAAAAATATAGATAGGGAAACCTTGCTGGTGAGCGTAGCGGCCGTGAACCATGAGATAGGCACCGTACAAGATATGAAGGCTATATGTGATATTGTTAAGGATAAGAATGAAAACATTTTAATTCATACAGATGCTTGCGATACCCTTGGAAGAATACCTTTAGACTTAAGAAGTTTAAATGTTGACCTAGCATCCTTCAGCGGTCATAAAGTGTATGGTCCTAAAGGCGTAGGCGCAGTCTACGTTAAAGAGGGTATTAAGCTGGAACCAATAATTCATGGGCAGCTCAGCACACAGAGACTCTGGCCAGGCGTTGAAAATGTACCAGGTATAATAGGCTTCTCTAAAGCTGTAGAAATTCTACATAAAAACTTTTGGGAGTACACATCTAGAATGGCTAACCTTAGGGATCGCCTGATAAATGGCGTTCTAGAAGAGATTGATTATTCAATATTAAATGGGCCATCCGGCAACAGGAGGTCACCTGATGATGTGAATATCAGTTTCCTTTACTGTGAGGGTGAGGCTCTGACCGTCGAATTAAGCATGATGGGCATTTATGTCTCCAGCGGGAGTGCTTGCACAAGTCGTGTTCTAGAGCCGAGCCATGTCCTCTTAGCCATCGGACGGAGGTATGAGGAGGCTCATGGAAGCCTATTGATGAAGGTTTCACCATTCAATACGGTTAAGGACATAGATTACGTTTTAGATTCTCTGCCGAAAGTTGTTAGTAGAATTAGATCCTTAAGTCCAATTAAACCTGAAAGGAGGTGAGATAGATTGTCAAGCCGTGTACCCTTAACGTATAGCAAGAAAGTTCTAGAACTATTTAGGAATCCGAAAAACCTCGGTAGGATTGAGAATGCTGATGCTGAAGCGCTCGCAGGTAGCTTGGCATGTGGAGACATGATAGCAATATATTTAAAGGTTGATGAAGCAACCGAGAAGATAATCGATGCTAAATTCGAGAGTTACGGTTGTGCAGCAAACATAGCTGCCGCAAGCATATTAACCGAGATGATTATAGGCAAGACTGTACAGGATGCCTGGAAGATCTCTTGGAGAAACGTATCTGATGAGCTGGGTGGACTACCATCCGTCAAATATCATTGCGGTGTGCTCGCTGTTGGCGCTTTAAGAAGAGCTATAAGAGCTTATTATGCAAATAGGTCTAAACCAGACTGGCTTCCAAAAGATCTCACACAGGAGGAAAAACATGCCTTAGAAGAAGAGAAGCTCATAGAGGCGCTTGCCAAAAGAGCGCAAAGGACATTAACTTAATAGATGATTTATTAATCACAGTTAAGTCTAAAATAACTGCGATGAAGAAGTTCCTCGCTTTCAAGTTTCAACATCGGTCTATTTTTCGGCATGAACATTGTCCCTAGTGTAAAATGCTAAAATGGATTGCATGGTAATATGAATTTAAATATTTCTTGGAAATACTTTAAAACCCATTATTCTGACATTTCAGTCTAGAGTTCCTATACTGCGTTATATTGCTATTCGAATTTAATGTCTAGAAAATTTAAATATCTCATGGACTTAAATTTTAGAGGGTGGTAGCCGTGACTGAGAAAGGCAGAAGGATGGTTTATATAGGAAATGCTAAGAGGATTCCGGTGGGTGAGTCGAAAAAATTCCTTTATCCATTGGAAGATGAGAAGGGTTCTGAAAGGCCTGGTATATTGATACATTTAGAGGATGGATTTGTAGCTTACGATGGATTATGTACACATATGCAAGCAGAAGTTGAATGGAACCGTTATACTGGAAAGATTTGGTGCACGTTGCATGACGGCATGTATGACCCTAAAACGGGTAGACCATTTCTCGGAATGCCAAAAGAACCACTAAAGAAAATAGAGTTAAAGATTGAAGAGAATGGAGACATATACGCGGTAGTATAACAGAATAGCGTTTCACATAAACTATTAGCAATTACACGTGTTTTTTAGAGCTATGCAGATGGTCATCAGCTGGCTTTCTACGATGAGCATATCTTACATTCCTAGGCGAATATAAAACCACTAGATCTACATTAAGTAGAGGTTTGCCCCGCTCGTAAAGTCGAGGGTATTTTAAGTATCGTATAAATTTATCCTTTGAATATCGAGTCTAACAGCATCATTACTATGAAGCCAATTATGAGTCCGAAAGTTACCTCTTGCCCAAATCCTTTACTATGGCTTTCAGGGGACATTTCATCAGCGACGACGAACAACATTGCACCTGCCGCAAATGCTAAACCCCATGGCAGAAAAGAATGAGAAGTTGAAACTAGTGCTAACCCGAGCAAGCCGCCTACTGGTTCAACTAATCCCGTTAAGGTCCCATAACCAATAGACCTGAAAACGCCATACTTTCTCCCTTAAAAGCGGCAGTGCAACGGCTAACCTCTCAGGCATATTCTGTAAGCCTATAGCCGTGGCGATTATTAAGCCGGTTGTCGCATTGCCTGTACCAAAGCTTACGCCGACAGCTAATCCCTCGGGGAAATTATGGATTGTTATAGCAATTACCATCAGCCAGACACGTGGCAACTTTGACGGAGGCCCCTCAGCTCCGGCAACTAAATGAAAGTGCGGGATAAAACGGTCTATAAAGTGTATCACCAGTGCACCAGCTCCGAGGCTTATTGCCGATGTAAGCGGTTCACCTAATTCGATAGCTGGTACAAGCAAGCATAACTCCAGCGACGAAACCCAACAAAATATCTAGAATCTTATCAAAGACCCTTCTAATAAAAAACTGGCAGTGCACCAGCACCAGTAGCCAAGCCTGCTATGAAACCGATATAGAACAAGCTCAACTCTAATTTACCCCCGTTCATTGTAACCACTAAATCTATATAATAATTGGCTTAGATGTATCAGTGAAAGGGGGTCTTACTTTTGGTTAACTATGGTAGGATTTATGATTTAATAATTGTTAGCGCGGGTCCTGCTGGAATAACAGCGGCTATATATGCTGCTAGAAAGAGGATGGAATTTCTATTGATCACGGTTAATATTGGCGGTCAAGTGACCTATTCTTCTGAGATTGAAAATTACACTGGCTTTCAATATATTACTGGTGAAGAGCTTACAGCTAAATTCTATGAGCACTTAAAACAGTACAATTTTGACCTTAGAATAGAGGATGTTAAGCAGGTTGAACCCTATGGTGGCATATTTAACGTTAAGACAGAATATGCAAATTATCTTGGTAAAACCGTCATAGTTGCAACTGGCAGAAGACCTAGAGAACTCAACGTTCCCGGTGAGAGGGAGTTTAAGAATAGAGGAGTAACATACTGTGCCACGTGCGATGCCCCGTTGTTTAAGGATGTGGATGTGTCCGTCGTTGGAGGTGGGAACTCAGGTCTAGAAGCCGTTCTACAGTTGATGAAGATAGCGGGTAAAATATATTTGATTGAGATTATGTCGCAGCTTAAAGCCGATCCAATACTTATTGAGAAGGCCATGGCCTCGAATAAAGTTGAGATTTTAACGAATACGAAGGTTCTAGAGATAATAGGTGATAAAACAGTTAGAGGGATAAAGGTTCAGAAAGGCGGTGAAACGTTTTCACTACCAGTTAGAGGGGTCTTCGTTGAAATTGGATCCATGCCAAACTCCGAAATAGTCGACTTCGTTGAGAAGAACCAATGGGGAGAGATTATAGTAAACTGTGCATGTGAAACCAGTTTTCCAGGATTATTCGCAGCTGGCGACGTAACAAATGTCCCAGAAAAACAGATAATAATTGCAGCTGGAGAAGGCTGCAAAGCAACATTATCAGCCTTCCGGTATCTTTCAAGAAAGAATTTATCAATTTAGGCGGCCATCAAAAGTCTAACATCATATGCTCTAACATTTCGCCTCCTAAGCATAGAGAAGAAAAACAACAAGAATTAAATAATACTGGACATGTCACTGAGAATAAACTAGAGTTTAGAGATGGATTTGTCACAAAATGGAAAATAATTGCTAACTCTGCGCCTGGATAAGGGAAAAAGAGTTAGAGATAATTTGGCTATTATCCACAGCCTCGAAAGGCTTAATAATAACAATGTTATTCTCTTAAATAAAGAGATGAGAGTTTCGTTTAAATTCTACGGAAACCTCGTTAACTACTTTGGGGAGGAGGCAAGCGTAGATGTGGAAGAGGGCGTTACCATTCAAGAGGCTCTTATGAAACTTAAACTATTGGATGGGACGCCAGCATATGCAAGTGTTTTTATAAATACGCATCTACAGATGCTGATAGTATTTGTTTCAGGTAAGCATGCAAGCTTAAACACCAGGCTGAAGGGGGAGAGCGTAGAAGTCGTTGTATTACCACCTATAATCGGCGGCTAGGCTGTGTTCTCTCGAAGAAACTCTTAATGAGCCATTTACGTTATCGAAGACCTATGACGGAGTTATTGAGTAAAGGGAGCAATTAAGCACTTAAAACTCTATGGCAGGTTTAGAAAACGTCCTGCCATAGTGAATTTCTTTAAGGCTGTAGAATTGATTCATTTAAACTTTGAATCTTACAATGGCCATGTTCTAATGCTGGGGATAAGTTTATTGACTGCCTGTTCAGCGTATACTATACCCCTTTTAAACGATCCCATGGGATATAGACGACCATCCGATAACGTCAACATAAGCCTCCTGTTTTGCGAGGAGCTTTAACCGTGGAGTTAAGTTTGAGAGGCGTATACGCCCCTAGTGGAAGTGCATGTACAAACCGTGTTCTTCACCGTAAGTTACTCCAAAATCAAATACAACTGTGGCATCTTAGCAGTTTGTTGTTTAAGACAGGCTGTAAGAGTATTTTAAAGTAAGCCTAAACCCATGGCCTTTAGAGTAGCTTACGGTGGAAGAACGTCAAGTGCTAGAGGAAGAGGGGTTCGCGCGGAGAGATTTGTTAGGAAAAATTTTAACTTTCACCAAACACAGAATCGAATTGAGAAGGCTACGGTAATAAGAGTTATTGAATGTAGAGTGCGTCAAAAATGTATAAAGGATAAAGTTGACTACCTTATGACTTTATAATTTGAATTTTAACGTTTTAATTTCATTATGTGAAACCCATATTCCAGATACATCTTCAACTTTACCTACTTCTCTTTCAAGTATATCTACTTCGTATGTTTCCTTCGACTTCCAAAAACTCATTACATGGGCTTTGGCGTCACTGCCATGCGCCTCGTAGAACCTTAGAATTATTGCATCTTCACAGTCTTCGGCTTTCTTAAGAGCGGTTACCACTATGTTGTCAGGCTTAACTTCAAGGAATGAGAATACTCTAGGTAGACTTCCAGCGTGTCTTTCCTCAAATACTGCAATCAATGGATAGTTGAATTCATAAGCCCTCCTCACAGTTTGAGCATCCCTCCAGCATCCCATATGCGGGTATAGTGCGAAGCTAAACTTATGTAGTCCTTGATCCGCCATCTCCTCCTTCTGAGTGAAGACTTCCCAAGGCTCACCCCACCTAGGAGGATACCTCGGGCTTCTAAGTAGAGACATTCTAACGGCGTTATCAGCTTGATCATAACCGTACTTAGAGTCGTTTAATATGGATAGGCCGTATTTTCCATCCTCGGACGTATAGTCCACCCATTTCTGACATGGTGCCTCATACTTAGCTCTCTCGTAGAGCGTCGCATCTGGAGATAGAGGGCTTCTACGTTTAATATATCCATATGGTATCTCGCAAGTCGTATAGTCGCTCTGAAAGCTGAATGGTAGGGTTAACTTAACCATTCTGTGCGCCGCATGCCAATCGACTTCAAAATCCATGCGGACCATAGGTAGACCTGAGCATAATCTAATGTATATCGTGAAGGTAGAGTCTTCCCTACCATCCTGTTTAAACCTATACTTGACAGATACCGTAGCTCTCACTGGGCCACTCTCTAAGATTTTGACTTCCTCTGCCTCTTTAAGATCAACGTATTTTACACCACCTGGTTGAGTATATATGTAAACTTCCCAAGCGTCGAAACTAGCGGCATCGAAATCATAGAATAGTGTCTTCCTACCTGGATACGGATAGTCTTCAAACACCTGAATTCTAACGCCTCCACGGCCTATGAGGTTTAACTCAAGCTCTTTATCGTAAAGCTCCTCTATTATGCCAGTCTTCTTATTTATGGACAGTTTAATCTTTGAGTTTTCAAGCATTATCTTATCATCGCGTTCACATACTTTAATGTCCGTTTGATAGGTTTTCCAAGATTCTAGGGGTTTAAGTCTGTAGACTACGTAGCCTAATGATGGGGCTTCAGCGATAAAAAGCATTTTTTCGCCACATTCCATCAGTTGAATTGGAACACTTACACCTGTAGGGTCCAAAAGCTCGAACGGCCCTTTGATATCGACCAGTTCGACTTCCACTACGTCTCTCCTACTCCAAGACAGTGGATTGAATATGAGTAGAGGTGTTCCATCCACCTGCGTATCGACTTTAGAAGTTATTGTTTTTAAGGCCTTATCAAGAGTTTTCGATGAGAATTCTAAAAGCTCTATGAAATCCCTCTCACAGTCTTCATATACATCCCGTATACCTGAGCCTGACATCGTATCGTGGAATTGATGCAACATTATCTTCTTCCAGAACCTCTGCAGATCTTCTTTCGGATATTCCCCACCCATAATGCTTGCAATAAGAGAAAACCTTTCAACTTCATCTATTAAAACTTCAGACCTCCTATTAATCTGCTTAAACCTAGACTGTGTAGTGTACACTCCTCTGTGGAATTGCAAGTACAGTTCATCTGAGATTACTGGAATATTGGCCTTACCCAAGTATTGTTCAAGCGTTTTAAAGTAGTCTATAGCTCTGGTGTTACACACCTCAGCAGGTAAATCTGCGCTTTTAACCCAGTTAGATATCGTCTCTAAGTCGCTCTTCCTAGGACCCCCGCCATGATCTCCAACACCGTACAGTATAAGTAGGTCTTCAATGCCGTGGAGGCTTTTAAGCATCATAGATTGCCTATTGAAACGCCCGATGTTCTCGCTTCTAATTTCTTCACTGTAACTTCCCATAGTTTGGTGTGAAAGTATTCTAGTTCCATCAGGTGACTCCCATAAAAATACGCTAAATGGGTAGTAGACCATATCGTTCCAAGACATTTTCTGAGTTAAAAAGTACTTTATACCGGATTTCGCCATTATCTGAGGTAGAGTCCAAGCAAATCCGAAGCTATCTGGCAACCAGCCCACTTCAACGTAGAATCCAAACTTTTCTTTAAAATACCTCTGACCGTAGAGAAACTGCCTTGCCAAAGACTCACCTGAAGGCATGTTGGCGTCAAATTCAACCCATGAGCCGCCGACAACTTCCCAACGTCCCTCCCTAACCCTCTTCTTAATCTCTTCAAAGATTTCAGGGTAAAGCTTCTCCATAGACTCGTAGTAGCATGCACTGCTCTGGCAGAATGTAAACCCCGGATATTCCCTCATGAAATTCAACACCGAGTTAAACGTCCATCTGCAGACTTCAAGCGTTTCTTTAAACGTCCAAAGCCATTCAGCGTCTATATGGGCATGTCCTATTAAATGCCACCTAGCCATAACAATCCACCAGCATATACTATGTCTACGTTATCCATATAAAAGCTTATGGTCCTGGGATAGCCTATGTTAAAATTCCTGAAAACTTAGAGCTCGTTTAAAGTCTACCATATCTCACGTAGATACACTTAAGCTTCCCAGCATAGTATTTAACAGTGACTTTGAAGGCCGAATATAGACTCTACCTAAAGGCTATAGACCTTCTAAAATCATCTCGTGGTATTAGAAGAAACAGGGTAAACGATGTTTTCACTAGAAGGTTGTACATAGTCTCAGAACAGGACATCTTGGTAGAGAACTATCTAAGAAGGCGTCCTAAGATGGCGTTCAACCCTGGAGCACTGCTAGACGGTGAAACGTTGAGCGTCTTCCCAAGGCTTATCTTCGACTACTACACGTATACTTCCAGTATTGGTGTTTTCAAACTAAACGTTGAAGACCTAATAAATGGGGAGGTAAACCTTCCAGTTCGCGCAAGAATCATACTATGGCCTAAGATGCTGTGGGAATTTAGAGGATGTGAAGATGCCCGTGTATTTAAAGCAGATAACGATCTGATAATCCTATACACCGGATATGGATATTTGTCTGAAAACGGCAGACTTAACACGGCGATGGTTCAAGCATACGGTAGATTCGACGAATACTACAACTGTACTTCGAGAAACTACTTTAAAATTAAAACATCGGATGATGAAATATTCCTACCGAAAGCCAATAAGGATTCAACGTTCATAGATGTAAAAGCCGATGAAACAGCAATATTGACTAGGCCGCTTATAAAGGACGTTGAAATCTGCTGGAGGGGAATGGCAAACCTGCTAGAGGCGGTTATATACGAAGATTCCATGGAGCCTGTGCTACCCTTTGAAGATTGGGAGTGGAAAGTAGGCTGGTCGACAAACGCCGTTAGAATATCCTCCAACGAATACCTAGTCGGATGGCATGGAGTTCATAGGGAAGACTACTCGTACAGGAATGGATTAGCACTCGTCGACGAAGAAGGGAAGCTCTTGGCTGTAAGCGACTACCTACTTGCTCCAAAGGATCTGAATGAAGAATATGGCGATAGGCCGTTTGTAATATTTGGAAATGGCTTAGCGGTATATAAGGAAAACCTGATATGGGTTGGAGGCGTAAGCGATTATGCTATAGGATTCTTCACAACAGAGCTTGATAAGGCATTGGAACAATTGAAGTGGATTAAGGAGAAATAAGTGTGAAAGCTACGGTTACATTGTCTTCATGTGCTACAACAACTATAGAAATCAACCTATGGATTCAAGCCTCTCTATAAGCTTCAATCTTATAGAGAGGAACTCTTTAGGTGTTCTAACGTATTCTGTAATGCTTCTGACCGCTAGATTGCATAGTTCAACGGCTTCATCCACTTTCCCCTCTCCAAAAGCAATTTCAACATCTCATAGTCTTCAACGCCGTCTCTTAAAGCTTCAAACCCTATAGAATCTAAGGGGCCAGATTTATCGGGGTAGACTATGAAGGCGTCTCCTGGAGGTAGTGGAAATGGATGATGCGGTTCGTTTTCAACGTCTTCAAACGGATTCTCAGTCCAATAGTTGTAGCCCCAGTGTAAGTACCCATCAAGTCCATATTTGAAGTTTATCCAATGTAGTATTCTAACTTTGATAAGCGAGTAATCTATGAACCTGTTCGGATATCTCCCAGTCGGGGATAAACATGTGTAAAACCAGACTTCATTGCCCCTCTTTTTACGTTCTTCGTAGAAAGCCATGTTTCTGTCGTAATCATCTAGTAGTGGAACCACTACGTTAATGTAGTCTACAAGTTGTTTGCAGGTCGAAGCCTCTATCGTCCTTATCTTGGGAGCATATCTTCTAACCAAATTCACTATGTACTTGTAACTTTCTGCATTACGGTCTATAGGCTCATCTGCGATATGTTGAAGGTAGCTATCCAACAACCCTATCTCTTCTAAGTGGTTTTGGAGGGCTGGCATAAACTGAGATATGAAGTTCTCGAATATTGGGCTAGATACCCTAACAGACTCCTGCACATACGCGAGACTACCGTCCTTATTCAACACACGATAAGGTGTTGAAAGAAACTCCGGAACAGTCCACCAGCCTTCAACAGTTCTAGGAGGTCTACCTGCTAAATAACCTCCTTCTATGACTCCTATAACCCCCTCTTCCCTGAATAGGTTAATCCAACGGTCTAAAAGCTGGAAGTCAAACTCCAAACATCCGTCGTCCCTGTAAATGCGAGTTAACTCTAAAATGGGAGTTATTATACTGCTCTGCCTATGCTCAGCCATGTTTCGCGCGTAAGCCCTCAATAAAGCCCAATGTTCCTCGCTCCAAGGAACAACCTTGTAGAATTTACTTATATTGTATGAGCTTATGAAGTTTGAAAGCTTTAATGTCTTCCTATCCGGAAGGACAACGTCATGCACTCTTAAATTAACCTTCACTGTACGCTCATCCAGTCCTCTAAGCATTAATTCCCCATAGTAGTTTCCAGCTGGCGCATCCTTAGGTACGTATACAATTAACCAGATCGGTTGATTCTCACCTTTCTTCAATTTAACAGCCTCTTCTTCAAGTAAAGGGTCTGGGAAAAAATCAGGAGCCTTCCGAACTAGCTCTTCCAGAGGTGTATTGGGGGTGTTCCGTTTAACAGGTACGTATCCTACAAACCGCGCATATACTTTTGTTATCACGTATTCGTTAGATTCATGTCTAAGGTCTGTGACATTTGCCTTAAACATGTCTACATCTTCAAAAGGTTTCACTACGATTTGAGCGGCCTCATACTCATTACGAACCGCATCTATAGTTATTTCGCTACCGGCGTCTTCGGGCTTAATGGAGTCTCTGAAAACCTTTGTAAGAGCATCTTGAACCCATACGTCGAAAGAGCCCATATTAGCCCACCAATTACAAGTAACAGATTTAGCTCAAAAGTATTTCAATTACACTTTTTAGATTAACCGCAATTTCATCCGATATACATTTAGATTTAGGCTTCCCACTAACTAACGATAGGTAGACGTAGAAGTTGAACGTCTATACGCCTCCTTTAGACATTGAAGTTAGACGGATAGCCCTCTCGTAGACTGCGGCTTTATCTCATCCGGTGTGATTATCCTTCCAAAAGTTTTCTCATACTCTGATATATGATGAGTCAACCATTTAGCAAGGCCTTTAGCTTGAACTGGATCTATGATTAATCTACATTGAAGGGTTCGACGTATACGGATCTTAGAAGGCTCTGGTTTAAGTGTTGCTAAAGAATCTTCCGCGATCATTTCTTCGCTGTATATTATGACTTCGAAGAACCCCGGTCTATGCCCACCGATCACTCCATTTACGATAATAGTGCGGTAGTTTGGATCCCTGACAGCCTCAACCTTCGACTCTTCTCGTTCTGACATCCAACATCATTAACTTATTAAGTCGTATTTTGTTTAAATTATTGACTGTCGTTTGATAGGCTTGTGAGAATCAATATTGCAAGAGGCACTGTAGAGCGGCTTCTTCAAATAATATTAGTCGATAAGTTTATTAGCTAGTTTTACAATCAACTTATTGACTAAAATGTCTAGTAGTAAGATTAAGGAATACGCCAGTTTAAGGTATGGAATATGGGGTTCCGGCGAGTTTGGAAATATACCTGGAAGACCCGACCCCTACACGGTGTTATCTGATGAAACGAGACTCGCCATAACGGTGTTGCTTTGTTTAAAGGGTCCTTTGACGGCTAAGCAGATGGCTGATGAATTGGGCCTCTCTCCAAGCACTGTTTTAGACCACATCAATAAGTTGAAGGAGGCTATGGTGATTAAGGAGGTTGAAGTCCCTGAGAAGAAGTATAAACGTGAGAAATACTATGACGTAGATATAGTACCATATTTCATAGATGAGAGGGAGGAAATCCGTAAGAAGATCAGTAAATACGCTGACATACTTAAACAGACAACTCTAGCGGTTTTTGAAAAATGTTTAAGTGAAGTATCTGAACTTCTCAAAGATAGTTTAATGGCAAAACACGGTATGACGGTTGAAAGAGACGATGTAAAATTCTTCATCTTTTCCGAGCTTATGGAAATCATACATAACTACTTATCTGAAAGAGGCATGCTCAAGAGTTCACTTCAAACCGCCAGACGGTACTATCTTTACCTACCTCTCCAGAGAGTAGATGCTCAGGAATGTAAGAAAAATTCTGCAAAGTAAGCTTTAATGAAAATTACTTCCCCCTACTTTTTAACACATGATGCTATATACGTTTAGTTTAATTATGAGCCGTCATATTGATATTTTCCTCTCCCATAATCACTCATGCCTTCTACTAGTTAATAGGGCTTGGCTTCTCACAACTTAAATTATATAAGTATATGAATATGAAATTGAAAAATAAATGGATATGTCAGAAGCTCGTGTTAACGGCGGAGATAGCGTTGTTCAGGTACGTGTAAGTAAATGGATGGCTAAACTGGGATGGCTTCAAATTCCAAAGGAGATTAGACGACAGCCGGGTTTAATGAAGGTTAAGGTCGGTGAAAATGTTTACGACGGTAGGCTTGATGCTCGTGGAAGACTATTCTGTAAAGAGTTTAAGAGTCTTCTAAGGGAGAGTCTAACGGTTGAAGTTAAGCCTTATGAAGGTGGATATGATGTTTCCCTGGCTTCTGAACAGTCTATCCAGAAGCCTACAGCTGTTGAACAGCCTAAAGTTAAGGAGAAGCGTCATTTGAAATGCCCATTCTGTCAAAGAGTCCTATACTCGACCGATTCTGAGTTTAAGGAGCATATCGATAAATGTAGGAGTGAGAGATTTAAGAATGCTAAAGCGTTGTTAGAGCGGCTTAAGGTTGAAATGGGTTTCAGAGAAGGCTCTAAGATTTTCCTAAGAGAGCATGGGGAACTTATAGAGGTTTCAGAGCAGGAGGCTATTGAGTATCTCATGCGCGAAAACAATATACATCGCTTAATTATTGAAAATCCGCCTTTTCCAAGGCTCGAGATGAAAATAGACGCTAAACTCTTCATGGATTTTCTAAAGCTTGTAAACGAGTTTAACGATGACGTTATTTTCAAGGCGACCTTTAACGGCTTAGCCGTTAAAATGATGAATCCATCTCACGTGACTCTTATTGATGCGATTGTGCCCGTACACGTTATAGATGAATATGAGCTGACGAGTGAGTTCTACTTTACATTGAATGTTAAAGAAGTATTGAGGAGTTTTAAACCTAGAAGGGGTGATAAGTGTATGCTTACAGTACGTAGGTCAGAGCTTCTCAAAATATCATGCGGTAATGTAACTAAGAGGTTTGAGCAACCAGATATTGAACTTGAGGATTTACCTCCATTAAAATTAGATTTAGGCGTCTACTTTATAGTACCCACGGCTGAAGTATATAGAATTCTCTCAAGCATTTCAGACGAATATACTGTGAAAGTATCTGTTACGGAGAATGCCGTACAATTCAAAGGTAAGAATAGCGAGGGACTATTGGATTCTCAAGTGCTTCTCGATAAAAGTGGCTATGCGGAGAGTAGCTACAGTATGAACTACCTCATCAGCATATTTAAGCATTTCAAAAATGTGGCTAAAATTGTTAAAGTAGAGTTTGCTAAGGATAAGCCCATGCGTATAACGTCTATAGAACCTATAAACTTGACTGTTTACATAGCTCCATATATTGAGTAAAAGGTTCATACATTCCGTTAACGTAAAAGCTCCAACGTTGAACGTGCGGAGCATTTTCTATTCTACGATTTTAGATACTCCATCTATCTTCTCCACTTGGTAAAGTGTATCGGCCACCTCCTCCAACTCCCTATCATGCGTGATTATCACCATCTGAGGTAATACAGTCCCTTCTCTAAAGAAGCTTTTAACAACTTCCACCAGCTCCCTCCTCCTCTCCTCATCTAGATGTATCGTCGGCTCATCCATTATGATTGTTGAAAGCATTCCAGCGAGAGCCTTAGCTATGGCCAATCTTAAAGCTATTGCAATAGCAACCTTCTCACCGCCACTGAGTAGTGAAAGAGGCGTAGCTTCTCCACCCCTCATAACGCTGACATCTAGATTCTCGTCGATGATGATGCTTGTTACGTCAAGGTTGAAACGTTCAACGTATCTGGTAGCAAGCTCGGATATATGAGGTGTAAGCCTCTGCCTCAACATCTTCTGAACACCATCTTTTGAAAAAGCTTCTCTAATCTTTTCAAGTTTAGATCTAAAATCCTCAATTTTATCATGTTTAGCTTTAAGTTTAGATATCTCATCATGGAGTTGTTCCATTTCCATTTTAATGTTGGACAATCTCTTCTTCTCATTGTTGATCTGCGTTTCTAAATTTTCTATGCTCGATTTACATTCTACCAATCTCTTTCCGAGGGAATCAAACAACTTCTTAACTTCCTCATGTCTTTTAGGATTGTAGCCTAGGTTGTTAATGGATTCTTTGAGTTTCTCAAGCTCTTTTTCAAGCTTAAGCTTCCTATCGACAGCTTCCTTAAAGCTCTCAGCTTTTCCCTCATACTGGCTGGCTATCGGTTTAAGCCTATCATACTTCTCCTTCTTACTTCTAAGGACCTTCAGCTCAGCCTCTGGGTCGCTAGGTTTATAGCCTAGTGCTTCTACGAGTTTCTCCAGTTCGCTTTGAGTTTGAATTAAGTCTTCTTCCACTTTTGAAAGTCTTCCTCCAACTTCTCTCCTTAACTCACCAATCCTCCTTAAAATAGCATTTAATTCATACGACTTTTTATGAAGGCTTCTCCTATGATCCTCTAAATTTCTAAGTAATTTCTCAATGTTCTCCACATCCGTGGATAGTTTGAGAAGCGCCTCTTTCCCCCTCCTCAATTCTCCCATTAAGTTTTCCAATTCGCTCCTCTTCTTATCGACTAAAGTACGCTTATTCTTTAAAGAGTCCAACTCCTCTATAATTTCCCGCTTAGCCTGCTCCTTATGTTGAGGAGTTAACCTAGTCCTACATAGGGGACATATGTCAAGCTTATCTAAGCTGTTGAAGTCTTGAGTTAACTTTTCAATCCTACTACTAATCCAACCGACTTCTTCGTTCAACTTCTTGATGGAGGCTTCAACCTCACCGATCTCGTTGTCCAATTCCACCAACTTTGCATTTAACGTTTGCTTATTTGGTTTAGGTAGGAGCTTTTCAACCCTACTTAATAGAGTGGCTAGATCTCTTTCCTCCAACTTCAGCTGCTCAACCAGATGTTTAACGTCTAAAGCATTTCTCGTAGCTCTATTACTGAGGCTTATAGGGTCGTCTGTTAAATCGATCACTTCCACCTCACTTTCAACTTTAAACGTATAGCCAGCTTCCGCCATCTTTTTCAGAGAACTCTTTACCTCGTCTTCAGCCTCATCCAGTAGCCTCAACTCATCCCGTAGATCGTGTTCTTCTCTATCGTATTCTTTAAGCTCTCTAACTTTCTCCACGTAATCTTCCAAAAACTGAATCTTTCCAATTTCAGATTCTAGCTTTTCAACCTCCTCCTTAGCCTTCTCGCAATCTTCAAGCTCTCTTGCCATTTCTCTAAGCCTATCTTCTAAGTGGCTCAGATCTCGGTGAATAAGCTCATAATCTCTACTCAAGTTGTTGTAAATGGATTCCTTCTCATCCAAGCATTGCTTCTCCCTATTAATTAACTCATATTCCTCCTCGAGCTGCTCAACCTTTTTCCTGAATACAGCTATCTTCTCCTCCAATTCCCGTATAGTGTTGGAGCAATCGTTGTAGTTACGCTTCTTCTCCTCAAGTCGTTCACTCTTACCATGTATTTCCCTTTCGACACTACTTTTCAACCCCTCTACGTAGTTGATTATTTCACGCATATTTTCCCAAGCTTTTTCAAACGCATCGATACCTATCATTCTACCTATAAGCTTCTTCCTATCTGCAGGTGCGGCTTCAACGAGGTTTGTGATTTCACCTTGACGGATGAATATGGAATTCAACAGCGTCTTACTGTCGAGCTCAAGTAACTTTAAAATCTCCTGTCTAACTTGCTTTGCTGAACGAGCTATATAGCCTAAATCGCCTCTTCTAAGCGAAGCTTCTACGCGTCCACCCTTTGTTCTAATCCACTGCACCAGGTATTCTCTATTGTCTGCTTCAAAGGTTAGGCTGATCTCAGCTTCACTTGCCCCCCTCCTTATTAGGTCGTCAACGTTCTCCCCTCTTGTCTTCACGTCTTTTTCAAAACCGAGGAAGGCGTGGATAACGGCATCCATGATAGCCGTCTTCCCAGCCCCATTTGGCCCCACTATTACTGTCACACCTAGGGGGAAGTCTATCTCAGTATTTCCGTGAGATAGGAAGTTTCTCAGTTTAAGCCTCTTTAACACTATCACTTCTCTTCACCAGCTACATGTTCTTCAACTACTTTTTTAGCTTGGTCTATTTCATCTTTCGATAAGTGTTCGTAGAGTTTCCACGCTAGATCCACATACATACGATCGCCTAATCCCAAGCTATTTAAATATTCGCCTATGAGCCTCCTCCTCAAGTTCACGGAATCTTCTTCACGGAATTTCAACATAGGCTCTTGCTGGACTGCTGTTAAGTCTTTAAAGAACACGTTATGTTTCAATGTCTTATCTTTAAGTAGGAGGTTGAGGTTGTTTAGAATCTGCCTAGTGTTTATGTTCTTACCGCTCACATATATGTGGAGTATGGGCATCTTCTTAACTGAAGTCAGATACTTTGAGAATGGATCTTGAAGGCTCTCTCTAGTCAAATCCAATTCAACTTCATATTGAGGTCTAATGTCAACGTCGATTTTATGCACTCTTAACCAATCCCCATCAAGGTCTACTATGTAAAACCCCTTCCCATCTTTAACCCATGATTTAACCTCATCCCTTCTCATAATCTCCGTTGAACCCGCGTATGCGAAATACCCTCCTCCAAACTTCGTTAAAGCCCTTGAATGTATATGTCCAAAAGCATAATAGGATGCTTTCTCAGGTAGATCGGCCTCTTTAAGCTCATATGCACCTTCAAAGGGTAGGTATTTATCTACTCCCTGATGCGCCACGAGTATGGACTTAGAGTATCTACCCGCCACTTGATCGAACTTCTGAAGTTCCGTTTTAAGTAATTCTATACTTCTCCCACGTATGTTGGAAATGCCGGCAATAAGTACCCCATTAACTTCCAACCACTCTAATTCCCCTACTCCTAGAACTCTGACTTCTTCAAATAGGCTATGCGGCGGTAATCCACGTCTTTTAGGAAGATCGTGGTCTCCGAGGACTGTGATGAACTTTACTTTCCCTTGAAGCTTCTTCAAATTTTCCTTGAAGTTTTTCAAAGCCTTTATCGGAGGGGTAGGGGAGTCGAAGAGGTCTCCAGAGTGTATGAAAACTTCAACGCGTTCTTCAAGAACTTTCTCAACCACTTCATTGAACGCATCGTATGTATCGTTTTCCCTCTCATCCAGGTTGTACTGTCTTCTCCCAAGGTGCGTATCGGATACGTGTGCAATTCTCAAATTAAACACCCTCAACAATACTTTTTATCAGTTTTCTCTCCCTATCCAGTTTTTCAACTAGAGAGGTTTCTTCATTCTCCGCCTCTTTAGCAGCCTCCTTAAGCTTACCGATTATGTCTATGTCGGCGCCACCTTCTACGGTTTCTCTACTCCTAACTTTCACCATAACTGGTGCTTTCGTGATTTCACCCACTACGATGGCTTCTCCCACGTTAAGCCCAGGGAGGTCTTTTAAGAGGTCTTCACTCATCCTCTCCGAGCCCCTCCTAACAGCGTCTTGATCCTCAGGGTTCGTCATTCTAAGGATTATCTGGCTGTTGCATTGACTTAAAACGTCGGGGTCTATCTTATGAGGCCTTTGAGTGATTACAACTAGGAAGATGCCGAACTTCCTACCTTCAGCTGCAATCTTCTTTAGGATGTTCTTCGATAAAGTCTTCTCCTTATACGGTATGAACCTATGCGCCTCCTCGATGAAGAGGAAGACCGGATAACCATACTTTTGATCTCTAACCGCTTCGAAAACGTCCCCTAGGATTCTGAACGCTATATAATCTGCAACTTCATCGTCGAGACCTGAAAGGTCGACCACCGATATGTGCTGAGGTCTAAGTAGTTTATTAACATCCGTAGTGGCATCTCCGAAAACCCTAATCTTCTGCAATCTCTTCACATATTTAAGAGCTGAGAGAGAATGTGGATCTTCAGACTTTTCAAGTCTATCTATGAGGTCTTCCAGTCCATAGCTTCCCTCCTTCTTAAGCTTGTCAAGGGCTTTTCCAACGGCGTTGACTATATTAGTCCAAGACTCACTTATACCGCAGACTGTTGCAATCTCATCTATCGACAGATCTGAAAACTTCACCTCATATACTTCCACCTTACCTATCTGCTTCTCACTATATCTTCCAGTACTTTCACGCGTCTTAAACACCGTAACCCTACTTGAAAACCTTCCACCCATCCTTCTATGGGACATAAACACGTAATCCGCATGCGGGTCTAAAACTATAGCCGTCGCACCCTTTTTAAGCAGCTCCTCAAGCAGTACGCCTGCAACATAGCTTTTCCCAGCTCCGGTCTGCGCAAGTATAGCCAGATGTCTTCTAAACCCTTTCACAGATATGCTTACGGGAACATCCGATCTAGTGATTAAATAGCCTATATGTAATCCTTCCTCAGGTGGGTAAGAGTAGAATTCGCTTAAAATGGTTGAAGGAGCCCTATATACCTCGTTGCCTGGATGTATAGCCCTCCTGGGTTGTAAAACTTCCCCCTTCAACGTAAACCCAAGAACTCTCGCTCTGGCTATAAGCCTTCTATCCACGAGTTGAGCTTTTATCAGCCTCTCAACGGCCTCAAGATTGGGCTTATTTTCGAGGTCAAGAGCTAAACTTAACGACGTTATCTCACATATCTGCGCTATTATCGGAACCTCGACTTCAAACCCGTCAACCACCTCCCTGGATTTCACGAGCACATACTCCCACCTAGGAGGGTGTTTACCTTCATCCGCTATGAAGTAAAACTGAGATGGGTTTGCCTCTCCAATTACGTAGCCTAAACGCTCCAACTGCTCATGGGAATCTGACACGCCTATACCCCCGTGAGGTAGCCGTTCTACCAGCTATTTCTTCAAACTTGGGGAGATATATGTGCTCAAAAGTTCTCCTTCCAAGTTTAACTCTTCTATGAGCGGTCGTCAACCATACGTTATAATCTTCTAAGCCGCTATAGCCAGCTGAGATCAGCCTTAAAATGTCGTCTATATCCGCATCGACAGCTTCACTGAAATCGACTTCAGACAAATTTTTCTCTACGTTAAAAACCCAAGCCGGGGCATCAACCCTCATGGGTGTATCCTGAGCTGACGGTAAAACGTAAAACGATATAACCGCCGGCAGCTTCGGCAACTCCTTAACGATATGCGATGCCCACTCGATGAAATCCACATCTCTTGAAGATATTGGATGAGTTGATTGTAAATATTTCACGGGATCTACGTTAATTAGCTTAAAGGCCTTTTTAACTCCAGGTGGGGCGTTTAAAATCAAAGGTGTACTATATCCCGGTTTTCTAGTGCAACTCATTATGATTAGAAAATCTGGCTTGAGGGAAATGTACTCCATGATATAATCTCTGAGAGGTGGGGGTGTTTTATCCAATATTGCGTTCGCCCTCCTCCCATTTAAAGCCATGCTGATAAGCGTGCTGACCTCAGACGCATCTAAACCATATTCCCCAGCCAGTTTAAAAATCATATTCCTCATTAAAAACTCTCTAAAGAATGAAGACCTACTCTCCTTACTTAACCCAATTATTGGAACTTTATTTTCCCTTGCCATATTAAAAAGTCTGATGAGTGTCTCAAAATATCTTAACATGAAATATCTATTGTATGCCGAGTTTATCTCAAGGGGGACATGCGCCAATCGTCCATAAATGGAGCCATCTAACAGGACGAAGCCTTTAAAACCCATACTAATAGCTTCCAGTACAACTTTATGTTCCAACCACTCCATAATCCTACCGATGACAGCCCCATAATTTTCATCAGAACTGTAATCGAAACCCGTATGCAGGTTTCTGAATTCAACACCAGCATTCGATATGGCGAATGCCCTTGCAACGTAGAAAATGCCGCCATTAGGCATAATTGCATGTTGTGAGCTACTATCCACTGCGAGAACTCTAAACTCGTCAGATGAAATCTTGGGGAGTTCTCTAAATCTCCAGTATTTTTCAAAGCATTCCCTAAGGTAGACTGCAATAGAGGATGAGGATGGTTGAGAATAAGCTTCATTTATCCACGTCTTTTTAGCCGTAAGATCCTGTATGTATAAGTCGAGGAATTCGGGCACAACGGCTCACTAAAGTCTAATATACTTTTAAAGGCTATAAACTATTATGACTGTTGAGAGTTTACCGCATGCGTATATGCATGGTTGAATAGTCATGACACGTGTAAACTTCCTCCCAACTAAACATAATCGGTCTAAAATCGTATTGGAAGGATTACGTATTTTTAAGAAATCAATATAGCGGCGTTTAAGCTGAAGCTGGATTGCATAATGATGTGGAGGATATGCGGTATAATAAGAGTATTTACTCTAGCTGTGGGTGTCGTAGGGGCTCCAGGAGAAATCTTTATCCAGAGGATAAAGGGGTCTTCTCACTTTTTCATATTTAAGCTTCTCTATGAGTAGATTTGTACAGCCAGGAGATAGTGCCATTAAGGCTAGCCTAGCAATCTTCCTGAAGTCTGGCGTTAAATACCCAAGTTTTACTACGACGATTTTTCTCTCAGCTGGGTTTACTCCAAACTCCGTAAAATCGTCTATGGAAGTCCAACCACGTCTACGACTTGTCAGCAATATGTCTACTCCATTTACTCTAAGGGCGGCTCCACCACCTATCAAATTTACAACACTACCTTTAACTTCAACAGGATATCCGTTGATTTTATCGATCTTACCACCTATGGAAGTTCTTACATAGCTTCCCAAGCCAGCATCCATACATAATCGAACTGCATCTGGATCATATATCCCAGCTACAACAGCATCTTCAACTTTAAATTCTAACAAACGCTCTATGAAGATTGGAACGTCGCCCGGAGCCCCGGCGGTGACATTGTCTCCTGAATCTGAGATGAATACTGGACTTTTAGTTGAAGCTTCAGCGGCTTTTATTACCTCGTCTATTTCACCAGATTCAACTTCAAGTTTGAAATCTCTCCTCCTGTTCCAGTAGGCTTCTGCAAGCTCAGAGGTAGCCCTATAAGCCTCATCTTCGGTTTTTCCATCCGAAACGACTACTGCGCTAGCACTTGCGTAAGGCGTATCCGCCCAGGCCATGCCGACGAGCATAGAGGAATCCATTAAGCCAGGTTTTTGATCGATCTCCTCGAGACTACGGTATATACTAGCAGCCGGCTCGATCGATGTAATGACGTATTCTCCAGGCAATAGAACCGGGGGTTTAACTATTATGGTAGTTGGCTTAATACCAGTTTTTATAGAACGTATGAGGAGTTTAGCGGCCTTCAACCTAGTTTCAGAAACGTCCATATGTGGAGCAGTTCTATACGCCGTTAAAACGTCTGCATAATCGGCGATTTGCGGGTTTAAATTGCCATGCAGGTCTAAAGCAACGGATATTATGGCTTTAGAGCCTATGGTTTCTCTTACGCGCTTGAGTATATGCGTTTCTCCATCTCCAATTCCTTCAACTTCCATGGCTCCGTGGAGGAATAGGCATACACCATCTAAACTATCGCTGTCCTCAAGAGCTTTAATCAATTCGTCCTCCAAACTTAGGAAAGCCTTCTTAGAGACTACTCCGCTTGGAAGCGCCCAAGCATAAATAGTCGGAATGACTTCAACACCCTCACTTATGAGAAATCTAACAACATCGTCTTTAAGAAGTTCACTACCTCTAACGATTTTAAAATCTCTTATATTAGTAGGTAGAGGGCTGAACGTATTAGATTCGTGGCCTATACTACCTAGAGCGACCCGCATTGAGGCATCCCTGATAAAATATACGTAAATAGCGATATTTCACTTTCACCCATCCATTAAAAGCCCTGTACAGCCCCTCCTTTAGTATGTTAACGGATCGTTTTATGTCTCTTAACTTAACGGGTTTTCAATTAGGTCGCATTCTACAATGGGTTTTCCTCTGTCTAAGGGGATTCTTAGAGTTTTTATCTCAAATGGTTTTAGATGGACGTTTAAGTCTCTTCCAAGGACTGTAGACTTTACTCTAACAGTGTGATCTTTTCCAGTATACTCTACGAGTCTGACTATCATATCGTCAGAGCCCTCAGCTAGTTTAACTGCGGAGACTGCTACTTCAGGTGGGGATATTTCAAGCAAGGAAAGAGTGTTCGGCATGTGTCCAACATGAGGTCCCTCGAACACGTAGGAGAAATCTGTGTTTAACATTTCCGCTAGTTCAAATATTCTATTGAAATTGCTCACCCAACCATTTAAATGGGGCAGTAGAATGTATCTAAAACTATGCTCTCCTTGATCCACATATGGATAGTCTCCAAGCTTTGGATCGATTTTATACGGGTCGTGTTGAGCATAGGGTGGGCTTCCAACTACGCTTAAGCTTACTTCTAGGATAATCGAGCCCACAGGTCGCGTATGCGAGCACAGACATCTTCTCAGCGGCCATAATGATGCTCTCAGCCCTTCTATTCAAAGCCTTGACTTCAGATAAGACTGAGTAGCATCCACTTGCATGATGTTGAAGCTCGTCTTTGACTATTGGGATATCTCTGTAAAGTTCTAAGATGCGTTTAAAGAATTCCTCTGGATTTGCAAACATAACCTTGCATCCTGCAGATTCTTCAGAGGCTCTACGTATTGCTTCAATATCCTTCTCTGTAGGTCCACCTCCATGGTCTCCAGCACCGAACAGTATCAGCATGACAGGTATTTGCGGGCTCGCAATAGTGCTTTTTATAACCTTATAAAGTTCTTCGCCTGATACGGTATAGCCGACTGGATGTCTATAGGCTAAAACCCTGCTACCGTCTGGAGACTCCCACCAGAATACTAGCGATGGAAGACCCTTCTCATGACTGCCCGGTCTCATGAATATGTAGTACTCATAGCCTGATTTTCTAAATATCTGGGGTAAAGATGCATTGTGGCCGAAACTATCAATATTGTACCCTATTCTAACCTCAAACCCTAACTTCTCTCTAAAGTACGATTTACCGTAGAGTGCATGACGTACGTATGATTCGCCGCATGGGATATTGCAGTCTGGTTCAACTATCCACCCTCCGACTGGAATCCATCTGCCTTCTCTGACAAGCCTTTTAACTTCTTCAAAAAGCTCAGGTTCACACTCTTCAAGCCACTCGTACATTATGGCCGATGAAAACACGAAAGTCAGCGATGGGTTCTTCTTCATAAGTTCTACGATACGTCTAACCGTGTATCTCACAGTCCAGAAACCTTCAAACCACTTCCAGAGCCACACGGGGTCTATATGAGCATTACCCGCCAGAAAGACTTCAACCAATTAAACATCCCCCTATAATGCTACAACACTTATTGAAACTTTTAAGGAAAATCCTATATTCATTCCATTAAAAAAGCGAGGGATGTAATGAATTAAGGTATCAAAATATACGTTGAGAAGGAAATCTACGGGCAGAATTGTTGCAGTAGGCCGTGTATTATGGAAATCTATGCCCTTATTCTACTTTTATCGGCTCACCTTTAGGTCCTTCAGCCTTCTTCTTTGGAAGAATAACCTCTAGTACGCCGTTCTTATACGTGGATTTAGCCTTCTTAGGGTCTACTTTCTCTGGCAGTTCAACTTCCTTGTAGTATTTACGTTTCTGAGTTTCAGCGCTTATCGTTAACGTCGTTTCAGTGGCGTGGAGTTTTATATCCTCCTTCTCAACACCAGGTAATTCGGCGATAACGTTTATCTCGCCGTCTGTACTTATGACTTCGACAAGAGGTTCCCTCTCTTCACTGATCGATATGGAAGGTCTACCAAATCTACGTTCTGCACTAGGCCTTATATTGCCGAACTCTCTCACCTGCGGTTTACCATCTGGTCCTACTGTAATGCTGTACCCGTATACGAAAGGCCCCCACTCATACACCTTCGTACCGTCTGGTAGGACTTTTTCACGCATCAAATCCTTAGGAACCATTTTAGATAAGTCTTCAAACTCCCTCTCAAACATACGCTCCATATCTCTAAACATTTCCTCCATCCTTTCGAAGAACGATGATAAGGGCCACATGCGTCTTCTAAACCATCTATCCCAAAATTCATCCCAATAGTCAGACATAATGTCACCAAAATTATAGTTGTGTGCATGCGTTTTATAAACATTTATTTGGAGATAAGTTGTCATGATTTACGACGTGTCTATTACCCTGTATCAAAATTCTTTTATTCTTTAAGTTTCTCTAAGATTATTGCTGGGCATATCTTTTTAATCCCATCTATTGCACCTATTTTCTCAGATATTATTTTTGTTAATTCTCCAATCCATTTTTTCGTTAACATGAAATCAGCATTCACTTTAAAGAAAACCGCCCAATCTACTATGTGTTAGCACTTGCTTTGAGTATAGAGTTGACAACCGCGTTCGGTATTGATTGGAAGACTGTTAAAGCATTAGGAAATAAAATAGAGAGGCATTAAAAGGCCGAGAAGATTGAAGAAAATGATGGAGAGATTTGCCGTTATTGTTTTTCACTTGTGTAGAGCAGTAGTCTGTCTACTTCGCTGTTTAATCCCGGTTCTCTGCTTAAGATGGGGTCTACTGCTTCTATCGATATCAGCCATCTATCGTTGAGTGGGTCGTAAACTACGTTGCAGTATGTGTGGATTGGATATTCCGGGTGTTCGTATTTTGAGCCTGGCTTCCACTCTGCTTTAAATATTCTCTCTAAATTGAGGCTTCTATAGTCTATCAGGTAGCTTGCGAAGTGTTTAGTTAAGGCAGCTCCGTTTACTACTTCCAGCGTTTCAGTTCCTATGAATATGGGGCCGGATGAGCCCGCGTGTATCGAACCGTTTAGTAGGAAGTAGTTTGGTTGATGTTCACCGTTGACCCTCGGTATACCTAGCTTCACCCAATTCTTGCCGTCGCTACTAACTGCTAGAGCTGTATGAACTATATCCGCACTAGCTCTTCTAGCCTTATATAGGCAAATGTATCTTCCGTCGACTATATCTATCGTGCAATCTCTAGCCTCCCCAGTATCATAGTCTATATCGCCTTTAATGGTGAAGCCCCATGGCTCCCAAGGCCCAGCGGGGTCTTCCGCCGTTAGGAGGAATGTCTCCCACTTGCTTTCAAATATTCTCCTCTCATCGCCAGCTATATTACTCTCAGCTACGTCAACTGAGAGATATAGATGGTATCTGCCGGTAAGCGGGTCGCGGAGAAGTTGCTGATTTTCGATGCTTTGAACGCGCTTTCCAGCTAATGCGCTCAACTCTTCCTTCATTAGCCATGTTACAAGACCATAGTTTTCACCATCCCGCGACCTGTAGATTTCAACGGCATAGCCGCGCTTTTCAAAAGCCATTCTAGGTCTACTCGTAAGCCAGTATTCATTATCCTCTTCATCTATCCACAGTTTTCCAGCACCACACCAAGAGCCTGCGTCGAAACAGGGAGGGTTAAGTAAAACCCTTTTAAACCTTCTACGTGCAAATATCGCCTGTGGGGGATATAAGCCAGTCCACATCCTCATACAACCACTATATTCTAATCCAATGTATACATATATTAAAGGTTCGCATCGAACTTAGGCAGGGCCTATTAAACGGATTTTTAACCTACGATTTTAAATGCTAATGCTGTTAAAATGTCTTGTGTATTTTCAAGAGGAGGGTCTTCTTTGAGTGTTAAATCTAATGTAAAGGCTACGTCAGGTGAATTGTTCATTCTAGGCTCTGCATCTGGTGTACCCACTAAGAACCGTTTCTGCACTTCGATCGGAGTTCAAGTTGGGGGAGAACTATATCTATTCGATTGTGGAGCACCTTGTAGTACTCTTCTCTACAGGATGGGTTATAATCCTCTCGATTTGAAGGCTTTATTTTTAAGCCACTTCCACGCCGACCATATAGCCGACCTTCCACTGCTTATTCAAACACTCCAGCTCAAACGTAGAAGGGAGTATTTGGAGGTCATTGGTCCTAGAGGTGTTGAAAGGAAGATTTTGAAGATTTTAGAATTTTGCTATTTGATCCCTGAAGAGCTTCCATTCGAGATACGCGTTAGAGAAGTGGATGGAAGTCAAGTGTACGATTCTGGGAATTTGAAGGTTCTATTCTTCGAAACTTCCCACTTAAAACACTACCAACAGTATTTGGAGAAGTATCCGGATATCAGTGTAAATGCAATAGGGTTTATAATTCAAGTGAAAACGCATAGAATCCTTTACACTGGGGATACCGCTAGAAGCTGGTTGCGACATACTTATTCACGAGTTCGGCCACCATTCACTTGACGATATAGCTATGATTGCTGAAAAACATGGAATAGCAAAGCTCATAGTAACGCATATACGTCCAGACTGGGATGAGAAGAAGAGCGAGATAGAGGAAAACATACGTAAACACTATAAAGGGCAAGTAATAGTGGCGGATGATGGAACGAGAATTACACTATAGTCATCCCTCATAAAAAGGCGGTTCGACGGTAGATTCAACGGCTTTAACATATCCTCAAAGAACAGAGGTATATTACACCCATGGGTTGATGGAATAGTAGCCAAAGACAATGTTTATCTAAACCGTGTAATCTCTAACTCGGTGAATCCAGTTGATATCGAAGGGTCGAGTAGGGTCGAAGGGTAAGCTTTTCCCTCCTAAGGAGGTTAGGAAGAAGCTTGGATTAAGACCCTATGTGAAGGTGCTCTATAAGGTTGAGAGGGAAGACTTTTAGTAGAGCCTATTCCAAGCCTTGAAGAGGTTTTGAAAGAACCGCCATCCGTGGAGATAGCTTTAGAGGATTCCACAGCTTTAGAAGGGAGCTCTTTAAGAAGGCTGAAACATGAAGCTACTATTAGATACAACCTACTTCCTCCCAGCGATAGGATATATATTAGAGGCCTACCTAGAGACGCATGCGTTTTCACCTGCTGTTCGCTAGATGTCTGCCTAATACAACTTCTTCAATTTCTCGCCAATATATAACGCCGCCTTTAGCCTCATATTTTAAATCGCCTCTAAGTACTGTAGTTCCACCTCTCGTTGAAGGAAAAACTTATGCATATTCATTATCATACATCGTCATTTAGATTAATCGCGTAACACTTCCCATAGGATACATTAAAACTTTTATGGATGTTTGACCCCCAGTTTTCACCATTATGTTTTTATGGTATTTCTCCATGTTTTGCCCTGTTTTTTAAAGACCTCTTCAATTCATCCCTTACAGTATCTTTGATCAAGTTTTTCATAGCGTTGGTTATTGAATTGGTTTTCAATTGAGGTATGAAACGTTTACAAGACTCCTCTAACCGCTTTAATTTCCGTGAATGATCTACACTAAAGACTCTCTAAAATTAGATTTTGTTTTTCAGCTTGATTCGTTCTCTCTTTTTGATGAGTTTGGGGAAAGCCAACATCAAAGATTGGATACATGTTCACAATGTTTAAGCTTAAGGCATTTCTAATGGCCACGCCTATATCTTCAATATCCAGTGCAGTAAACATGGAGATGTTAGGTTCAGGCGATTTTTCCCCAGATCCATTGAATCTGCAACTTTGACTGCGTTGTTAACTGTCAAGTTGCTTGTGCGGTCAAGAATAAATAATGAAAACAAAATTTTGTGGTGCTTTGGTTTCTTCATAGGATATGGCCTTTCCTGTGATCGCGTCTATTTTTATCTTAAAAGTTCTAGTGGTGTGAAAGAAATATGCGCGTTTAAATTTAACTTCTCCATCAACCATCCATGCATCACCCTCTTTATACACTGTTCTGAAAAAGATTAGTTCTAACCGAGGGTGTCTTTGCTTGATAAACTGTCTGGCTTTCTCTTCTACTTCACTCAACTCCAAAGTCTTCCACCAATTCAGGCTTTAAAGCATAACGCTCCATGAATTACTTCGCATTCTTTTCTTCAGTTTTCCCCTCTTGAGGGATATATTCTATTTTTCCAGTTACAGTTATGCTACCTATTTCCGTGCCGCCAATTACAATCTTTAAGTTCGTATCAATATTCCACGTCCTTTTCTTAGACAACAAAATCTCAAGAACGTCTGCAAGAGTTTTCTGCGTCATATTTTCACCATTGTGATTTAAGTAGGATATATTAAAATTTAAATGTTTCGGAAAATAAAATATTAGTCAATGAGCATTAAGCGTATTATGGAAATGTAAAATCCATGAGCGGGGTCCTTCATTAAAACAAACATACGGCTTTTCCAACTAGGCTCATGTATGTACCTATTAATCCTTCTAATATTAGCATCCTATCGCTTATGTTACCCCTACTTTAGAGCCTAATAAGTTGCCGTCGGTATAGAACATAAAAAGCATTAATGGATTTGGTGAATTCTCAAGAACACTTCTAGAAGAAAAAAACTTACTACTACGAACTTCACAAATAAATGGAGAAAACTTACTGCTTAAGTTTGAGCTGATTCTGATTAATTCAGAAAAATTTCATGAGTGTTTTGGAGTCCAGTAATAATTTTAAATCCAAAAATATTTATTTATTTGTGAAGTTAGAGTATCATCGGTGACATAATTGTCTGATATTGAAGAGAAGCTAATTAGAACCACTGTCAGGGGTTTAAGTAGAGTCATAATTCTCTGGCTCATAAGCCAGAATAAAATGTCTGGCTACTCAATAATAGAGGAGATTCATAGACTTACAAACTTCAAATTCACTTCGGGAATAATTTATCCACTTCTCTATGAACTTGAAGAGAAAGGCCTTATAAAGGGAGAATGGGTTCAGAAGGGGCGGAGAAACATCAAGTATTACTCGATAACAGAGAAGGGAAGGGGCATCCTAAACAAACTCAGAGAACTCTTCGATAAACCTCTAAGACAAGTGATTGAAAGTCTTCTCATATAGAAATATTAACTTGAGAAGGAAACACCAAAAATGACTGATGAAGTACTGAATCGCTTTCTGAGAAAAGTTTATTAGAATGGTATTAATTCATCATAAGTATCAATGTCGATATCGACGGTGATAGTACATGTTTGATGATATCTACAAGCAATTTCCTTCAATTAGGCGCTGGTTGAGACATGTAGCTGTTGCGCCGAAGGGTTTTCTACGATACTATGTCCTAGAGCTTTTAAGCGAAAAGCCTATGTCTGGATCGGAAATTATGGATGAGGTTGAACGTATGACTGGTGGATGCTGGAGGCCGAGTCCAGGCTCCGTCTATCCATTATTAGCCTATCTCCAAGATAATGGCTATATTCAGGAAGTGCCGAGTGGAGAAGTTGGGGTAAAACGGTACACGCTTACTGATAAGGGAAAGCATCTTCTTGAGGAGCAACGTAAGATGCGTGAGCATATATTTGCTAGCAGGAGACTCTTCGCTCCCCCATTCTTGGGCTTCTTCTGGCCGAAGGTTCCATCGGAGAAGGTTGGGGAGGCATACGAATCTTTCAGGCGGCTGGCTAAAGCGTTATTCAGTTTAGGCCTAACACTTGAAGAGCACCTCTCGGAGGAGGCTGTGAAAGCGGCTTCAGACATCCTAAATGAGGCTGCGCAGAAGATAGAGGACTTGGAGAGAAAACTGAAGGGTGGAGAGATTTGAGAGAAGATGTTATTAAGGCTGAAAATTTGACGAAGATTTTCAATAGGAGTGTTGTCGCAGTAGATCACATAAGCTTTAGCGTGCGTGAGGGAGAAATATTCGGCTTTCTTGGGCCAAATGGTGCTGGGAAGACGACTACAATAAACATGCTCATAACCGTTTTGAAGCCTACTGAGGGAACAGCGTCCATTTTGGGCTACGACATCGTTAGAGAGGCTAATGAGGTTAGAAAGGTCATCGGCGTCGTCCACCAAGAGTATACTGCCGATGAGGACCTGACTGGATACGAGAACATAATGCTATGCGCAGATCTATATGGTATTCCAAGAGATGTTGCTAGGAAGCGTGCGCTTGAGCTATTAGACCTCGTCGATTTGACGGCCTTTAAGGATAGAAGGGTTGAAACATATTCCGGTGGAATGCGCCGCAGGCTTGAGCTTGCATGTGGGCTTATCAATAGGCCGAAGATACTCTTCCTAGATGAGCCTACATTAGGCTTGGATGTTCAGACGCGGGCTGCCACATGGGAGTATATTAGGCGTTTAAAGGAGGAGTATGGTATGACGATTTTCATGACGACACACTACTTGGAGGAAGCTGATGCTCTATGCGATCGTATAGCAATAATAGATCACGGCAAAATAATTGTAGTAGGCACACCCGGTGAGCTTAAAGATAGCTTAGGTGGAGATATAATTACAATATCCATTAAAGAAGAGGAGGATGTCACTGATATAATTAAAAGCATTGAAAACGTGAAAGAAGTCAGAAAAGAGAATGACGCCTATAGGGTTAAGGCCGCATACGGTGAGGTAACAGCTCCACTTCTCATCGAGGCCTTAAGGAGAAGGGGCTTCACAGTTACGAGGCTTTCACTTACAGAGCCAACCTTAAATGATGTCTATTTAGAGTATACTGGTAGAGCCATCCGTGACTCCGAGGAGTCTAAGGAGGCATTTCGAATGCATAGAATAACTTTAAGGAGGGCGAGGGGAGGATGAGCAGGACGAGTGCTTTAAATGAGTGTCGGCCGAGCTTTGCCAGGGGATTGTGGGCTTTAACCCGTAGAGAACTTAAAAAATGGCTCAATGACCCAGTAATGTTAGTAATGTTTGTGCTTCAACCCCTCATATGGATGGGCTTGCTGGGTAAATCTATGAGAATAGATGCCCTTTTCTCAGCCGGTAACATAAACATGCCGTCGCAAATACCGATTCCTGGAAACGCTATTCTTTCCCCACGAGGGCTTTCAGAAGTGGTTCTTGATGGTAAGGCGCTTTCGCAAATATTTGCAAACCTAGGGTCCAAAATAATGCAGAATACTTTCGGCGTCACAGACTACTTCAGTTTCATGGCTATAGGCATGGTTTCAATGATCGTCATGACCACAACCATGTTCAGCGGAATGTCCATCGTCTGGGACCGACGTTTAGGGTTCTTAGATAAAGTAGTTAGCACACCAGTATCACGTGCAGCCATATTATTCGCTAAGGTCCTTAATGCAACATTAAGAGCAATGTTTCAGGCGACCGTGATCCTAGCGTTAGCATATATCCTTGGGTTAAAGCTAAGCTCAACTTTCACACTCCTCAACCTTCTCGGAGTTTATGCAGCCATATTCCTCATGAGCGTTGGTCTATCATCCGTTTTTCTAGCTTTCTCAATAAGATCTACTAGGATGGAGAGGCCAATGCAGTTTATAAGTCTTATAACAATGCCGCTGATGTTTGCAAGCAACACCTTCTTCCCAACACACCTCATGCCGGACTGGCTACAGCCCATAGTTAAAGCCAACCCACTCTCATACTTAACAGACGCCCTCAGGCAACTAACGATATTACCAATGGATATATCGGCCATAATATGGGACTTCATATATCTAGGGGTGTTTGCAGGAATATTATCAGTAATCGGTCTAATACTGTCATGGCGATACCTGACGAGATAAAACGTTCAAATCCTCCAAAATGAGTTAATGTTAAAGAAGGCTTGTTTAAATGGGTGGAGGTAGAGAAATAGAGCATTTGCCAGCAAACTTATATTTTAGAATGTGAAAAAGTTAAAAGTTTAATGTTTAGAGTTAGAGAAGGGCTTAGTGTACCAGTAGGCGGTCGAATTTATGCTAGAGTACGGCCCATTTTAACCTTAGCTCTTATAGTTGTGAACATCATGGTTTACGTCATAACATCCTATGAAAACTTCTTCATGGAAACAAGCAACTACTGGATCAGCATGGGCGGTTTCGTTCCCTCTCTTATAACTATACAATCTCAGCTTTACAGAATTTTTTCATCCATGTTTTTACATGCAGATATATTCCACATCCTATTTAACATGTATTACCTCTACCTATTTGGAAGGGCCGTTGAGTGGGCTTTAGGTAAGTGGCGTTTCCTCGTCCTCTACATTATTTCTGGGATAGCTGCATCCATATTCCATACTGCTTTCAGCTTCCTAGGAGGAACAACAGCCTATGTAATCCCAGCTATAGGGGCTTCAGGTGCTATAAGTGGTGTCTTAGGTGCCTACTTAATTCTCTTCCCAGGAACATCACTTATAGTGGGCAGGTTCTTCATACTCTTCCCAGTTTTCTTTAGAATAAAGGCAGCCTACTATCTGCTCTTCTGGTTTGCAACGCAGTTAATATATGGCTATGCTGTAGCAGGAGAGAGCGTAGCATTCTTCGCGCATGCGGGGGGATTCATAGCAGGTATAGCTCTGCTTCCACTAGTCGTCAGCGGAGAAAGAATCATTGAATTTAGAATTGTAAGGCAAGTTATTCTGCCGACCTATGTTGTTCTTATATCTAGGCTGAGAAGGAGAGCAGGATTGGGTACGGCAACAAAAGCAATTCTTACAGTGCTTTTAGCCTTTCTCATCTTCGGGGCAGCCTATGCTTCGAGTGGCTTATCAATCAAAAGCGAATTGAAAGCTGTGACAATTAAATATTCCCTAGAAGGGACACCGTACATCGACTATGTGGGTTTGCAGTTACCTGAGATTGAAGACCAAATTTCCGGCATATCTCAGGATACTACAAAGATATTGCTAAGTAGATTTTATGCCACAGGACTACTTTATAACGCCAGTAAAGCTAATGAAAATGGCTATTTCACTTGGAGCGGCGAATTAAAAATGAGGGTTAGGGTTGGACAAATGACAACAGATGTGAACGTCCCAACAACCATAAATCTCTATGGGGAATATGATGCTGACGGCTTCCTAAGAAGTGGTAGGGGAAACCTAACAACATGCATTATAACGATATCGCTCTATCCACCCTACACAATAGGCTTAAGCAACCCAATAAACTACAGCTTCGATCTAAACTCACAAACGGTAAATCTAGGTGAAATAACGCAACTTACTGGCATAGTATCGCTCTTCGCAACTACTACCGCCCTCATAGTTGCCTTCACAAAGGATAAAGACCTAACTTTAATCGGCGAGGCATAAAATGTCTTAGACTATTTCCGCATTTATCGCATATTATATGGACAATTAACTCAATTCCCCGCATTCCCAAATTCCCAAGCATCTAAAATTATGTAAAAATTTAAAAGTTTTAAAAAACTATATATGTTGGCCAAAGCTGGTGCACGAGGAGGTAAGCTATGTCTAGGTTTAGAGACGGCGTTCCAATAGTTCTTACTGCCGATAGAACTTTGATGAGCGAGTATGGCGGAGGCATATTCATGGGCTTTAGCGCTTGTGTCCCAAAGGGACTAATTCCAGACAGGCTTTACTTCTCCCTCTTCTGCCCTCCAGTAAAGGTGAACGAGGATGGCTCAGTTGATGTTGCTCCGTGTGGTACGAGAAAGGTTGAGGCAACTTTACTTGATCATGGATTTAGAAGGGAGGACGTTATTGTCGCTCATCCTGAGCATCTGGATAAAGTTGTCGGGCCATGCACCAAGGTGCTGGGGGTTACGGACAACGATCCGCTGGGGATTGGACCTGCAACATCTACTTTTACGGGCATCTTTGGCGGAGAAGCTTATATGGCAATAAAATTTAGAGAGTTGCTAAATGATCCATCTGTTAAGAAGTTTAAACCTAAGGTTATTGTGGGTGGGCCTGGAGCTTGGCAACTTGAAGATGAGGAAACACGAAAGAAGCTGGGTATAAACTGCGTCGTAATAGGCGAGGGCGAAAGAGTTGTTCCATTCATTTTTGAAAAAGCTTTGAACGGCGAGGAATTGCCAGGTGTGGTTTATGGTGAAGTAGTTCCTGTTGAAGAAATACCAGTGATTAAGGGGGCCACAATAGATGGAATAGTTGAGATTGCTAGGGGATGTGGGCGAGGATGCGACTTCTGTGTTCCAACTATGCAAAGGTATCGTTGCTTACCTATAAGTCACATTTTGAGGGAGGTTGAAGTAAACGTTAAGGCCGGAAGACAGCCAATACTTCATGCCGAAGACGTGTTAAGATACGATGCGAAAGGTATAGAGGTTAATGAGGATGCGGTAATTAAGCTTTTTAGGTCCGTAAAGGAATATCCAGGTGTTAAAAGTGTAGGTGTGAGCCACTTTGCTCTCGCTTCTGTTGCAAGTGCGCCAGATGTTATTGAGGGGATATCGAATACTCTTGAGGTGGATGAGAATCATTGGCTTGGTGTTCAAACTGGAATAGAGACTGGGAGCCCGGAGCTTATAAGGCGTCATATGCTGGGTAAATGTAAGCCTTTTAGACCCGAAGACTGGCCACAAACAGTATATAATGCCTTCGAAATATTAGCGCGAAACTACTGGGTTCCATGTGCAACCCTAATACTAGGGCTTCCGGGAGAGACTGAGAAAGACGTTGAATGTACGATCTCTCTGATTGAAAAATTAAGGCCGTTCAAGAGCCTTATTGTCCCCTTATTCTTCGTCGCCATGGGCGGCTTAAAGGGAAAAGCGCAGTCCTTTAAGGTGGAAGACATGACCATTAAGCATACTATGCTTCTCCTCGAATGCTGGGAGCACAATCTCAAGTGGGCCCCCACACTTATAGAGGAGTGGACAGATCTATCAATTAAGAACCCAGTCTTACATCGTGGATTATGCATTGTATTATCATATGGTATAAGGCAAGCTGAAAAATTGATCAAAGTATGCAGGGACGAATATAACTACAATCTTAAGGAGATGGTGGAGGATGCTAAGAAAGGGAAGATAAAAACGGCCCCATTGCCACTAAAGCTTCTTTACAATCTATTGAAGATAGGTGAGATTTGATGATGAGCCTAGGGCTGCTCGCTAGCTTTGCTATTCAACGTCTCATTAACTATTTTCACAATGTTAGAGTGTTTGATTGGAAAGCATATTTTGGCATTGCCTTTTTAGGCTTTGTAGAGGGTGTAGAAGTGTCGTTCTTCGAGTGGCTAGCCTGCAAGATGCTACAATTCGCGACTACAATAGTCTTCTATCTAGCTTTTACTTTTTCCATTAACAATTGTTTTGATACCAAGTGCGACGCATGCCATGTGAGGAAGCTTAGGAAGAATCCTATAGCGGCTGGACGCATAACCTTCGCCGAGGGTTTAATTTTATCGCTCTGTATGGCATCCATAGGTTTAGCTTTATCCTACCTCTGGTTTGGTGGATGTTGCTTCCTAATATATTCCGCGCTGGTTCTATTAGGCGGAGCTTACTCTGCTCCACCGCTAAGATTAAAGTCCATTCCCCTAGTGGACCTTTTCTCCCATAGCCTGTTCTTTGGAGCGCTGCTATATCTCTATGGTTTTCTGTCAGCTGGGGGAAGCATAAATCTACAGGCTACATCATTAACCACATCACTCTCCATTTATTCAATAATTCTCGAACTACGGAACCATCTAGAGGATTATAAAGCCGATTTTAACTCTGGAACAAAAACCGCAGTCTGTTGGATGGGCTATGATAAGTCGATGGTGTTACTAAAAACTCTCATAGTTATTCATATCCTCTTTCTAACAATAATATCTCACTTGGCCGGGCTTTCCTACTTATCTCTGATTTTAGCCTTAGTGACTTTTGTCGTATTAAAACTCCAATTTTTGAAATTCAAGCATCTTCTGAGACTAATGGATTTGTACACCTGCGCGATTTATGCTCTAATATCCTTCCTCAAATAAGTCTTCTCTTAAATTTGAGGTGAAAAAGCGTTGAGAATCGCCTTATGCACGGACTATTTTTATCCCAGCATTGGCGGGGTTCAATCTCATGTTGCAGGCTTAGCCTCTGAACTTGAGAGGCGTGGTCATGAAGTGGCCATTTTAGCTAGGCAAGTAAGAGTCGATCTTTTAAATGGTTTCTTACTTACATCGCAATCGCGTAAAAAAGTCATTTACGTAGAGCCTATCTTCCCTTTGCCAATAATACTTGTTCCGCCAAAGCCAGCGAAAATCAGGGAGGTCATTAGTAGGGGGCGGTTTGATATAGTTCATGCTCACCACGCCTTCACTCCCACATCACTGCTCTCAATCAGCTCTGCCGAGAAACTCAGAGTACCTTCCAAACTTACGAATCATACGATATTTCTGGCCAGTGATGTTAAACATGTATGGGTTCCAACAAGCTACATTCTCTACCCGTATAGGAGATACATTAATAAGGCCTCCTTAATAACGGCTGTTAGCATGGCAGCGGCAAAATTCATAGAACACTTCGTTAAAGGGAAGGAGATAATTGTAGTACCTAATGGTGTAGATGTTGAACGGTTTACGCTTATTGCGAGAAAAACCATTAGCCTCTTGGAGAGACCTACTATCCTTTATGTAGGTCGCTTAGTATATAGAAAGGGATTGCATGTTTTAGTGAGAGCAATGCCCCTCGTTTTAAAAGAGATTCCTGATGCACAGCTACTTATAGTGGGAGAAGGATACATGGACAGCCTCCTTAGAATGTTAATTAAAAGCCTTAATTTAGAGGAAAGCGTCAAGATGCTTGGGTTTATACCAGATGAGAAGCTTCCAGAACTATACGCTTTAAGCCATCTATTCGTTCTACCTTCGCTATACTGTGAGTCATTTGGTGTAACTCTGCTTGAGGCTATGGCGTCTGGAAGACCCATTGTAGCTTCTAACGTTGGGGGAATCCCTGAGATAGTCGAAGATGGGGTTACAGGTTTACTCTTCAGGAGGGGGGACGTACAAGACCTCGCAGATAAAATTATAAAAGTTCTAAACGATAATAAACTAGCTCAAATGTTAGCTTTCAACGCAAGGAAGTTGGTTAAGGAAAGATACAGCTGGACGGTGATAGCCAGCAAGATGGAAGATTTATATGAGAAAACACTGAATAATCGTGTTCAAAATGAGGCTTGGTCTTAAACCCCTGTTAGGGTACTTTTCTAATTGAATCTAATTGAAATAAAATTCTTATCCAAAATTAGAAGATTGGAGAGGGCACTGTAACCATAGCATTCGCAGTATATCTTTTTACAGATACTTTCCTTGTGAGTCTGAGCTTGGAATACCTATACTCAGAATATTTCCCTCTGTGAAGCATGTAGAGAATACAACTTAACCCTATAGTGATATGTTTTAGCCTTCATATCTGCGCTAATCGTCGCTCATGTTAACAAGTTAGCCCTAAAAAAGATGTTAGGAAAAGAAGGGGGGTCTGTTATATGTTCAAGGGGGGTAGGGGAAGGTTTTCTTCGGTAGCTCTTCGTGTATAACTACATGTTCGTATGAACATTATGAGGAAACCATCTCTAGCAGACATAGACAATGTTCCATGACCTCCAACTTTTCATTTGCTGAAAATGAGGCCTTTGATTCTCTACTTGTCGATGAAAGAATATATAGAAATTTAAATGTTTCGAAAAGTAAAATATTTAGCCAAGTTAAGATACGTAAAAAAACAGTGATTATGATGGAGAAAGTAGTTTCAAAAAGGCTAGTAGCCTCATCACCAAAAGAGGCAACTGAGTTATATTCAATCAATATTTTCCTAGGTCTTTTTGAGAACCCTCTTCTCCGTAGTTTTATCCGCTTCCTATATAACCATCACTTTAATAATGTGAAGAGTTACCTTGAAGCGGCACTTGAGGATATTGCCGGAGTTGGAGAAAAGAGATTCTCTCCAATTAGACTCATTTTTTCGGGCATAATTAAGGCGGCTGTTCATCTCGGATGCATCGGCTTGGATATTGATGAAGAGTATATTAGAGAAACTTTAAAACTCTCGTACTTCAGGAGTGGTATAGTGAATGTTTTAAGCGGCGTTGGCATTTACGGTGTTACTAAGCCATATAGAGTCCCGGCACCATTCCTTGTCGTCTGGAATTATACAAATGCCTGCAACCTTAGATGTAAGCACTGTTACCAGCGAGCTGATAAGCCAACTCTAGATGAGCTTACACTTGAGGAAAAGCTAGCGGTAATCGATCAGCTCGTTGAAAATAATGTTTCTATTGTGGCGTTTTCAGGCGGAGAGCCTTTACTTTGCGAAGACTTCTTTAAGGTTGCCAAGTACGCCTATGAGCGAGGGCTATATGTTTCTGTGGCTACAAACGGGACTCTACTAACAAAGGAAAATGTAGCCCGTTTAAAAGCTACTGGCGTTGCATACGTAGAGATAAGCCTAGATGGAGCAACTGCTGAAATCCATGACTCCTTTAGGGGTGTATCTGGATGTTTTGAGAAGACAAGAATGGGCATAGCGAATTCCGTTGAAGCTGGCATGTTTACATGCATCGCAACAACGACCACAAAACATAATTTGAATGAGATCCCAAAGATAATTAGTCTGGCTAAAGAAATCGGCGTAAGGAGAGTTATAATCTTCAACTTTATACCTACTGGACGCGGTGAGGAAATCGCTCATCTAGATCTTACCCCAGCTGAAAGGGAGAGTCTTCTCAAGTACTTGTACAGAGAATTGGCAAGCGGTAAAGTTGAAGTTCTTTCCACAGCTCCACAATTCTCGAGAGTTTGTTTGCAACAATCTTTGATTGAAGGGACAGATATTCTTTCACCAACACACTTCGTAGCCCTAAACCTACATGGAAAAGCTAAGAGATTAACTGATTTCTTAGGCGGATGTGGTGCCGGAAGACTATACTGTGCAATACAGCCAAACGGATTAGTTACACCGTGCGTTTTTATGCCAATAGTTGTCGGCGATCTAAGGAGGCAGTCTCTAAAAGATATATGGCTAAACTCGCAAGTTATGAACGATTTAAGGGATAGAAGTAGGCTTAAGGGCAGATGCGGTTACTGCGAATACAAGTATGTCTGCGGCGGATGTAGGGCGAGAGCCTACGCCTATTATAAAGATTACTTAGCGTCTGATCCCGGATGCATCTACAACATTTCTCCCATATAATTCTGTGAACGAAAATGAGGCCTCCATCAGATGGGGCCTCTGGTGCTGTAGTGGGGCCGCTGGGATTTGAACCCAGGACCGCCAGCGCCCCAGGCTGGTATCCTAGCCATGCTAGACGACGGCCCCACTCTTAATTTGTTAAGATGATTTTAGAGGTTTATAAGGGTTGTTTTTGTTTCAGTTAACGTTTAAATTGAGTGTTTCTATTAGGTTTTTCAGCGTTTCTTCAGATGGTTTTCTCTTGTAGTTTCTAAGCCTTTCTAATATTTCCTCTTTACTGGTATGTCCACATATGTTCTGAAGGTTATTTCTTAAGGTGTTTCTTATGAATAGGTAGCTGACTAGGGATGAAACGTTTGAAGGTCTCCGGTTGACGCTTGAAGAACCGAAGTCTAGGATTACCGGTTCATTGTTGGATTTGACGAATATGTGTTTTGAAGCTCTGCTCAATTCTCCATGATCGAGGCAAACCATATCCAGCTTATATGCGTCTAGTATTAATTTGAGTAAAACTCTTCTAACAGCGTTGGGGTCTTTCTGGTTGCTCATCCAATCCAATATGGGTTTTCCATCTATCAATTCCATAAGTATGACGTCGTCATCATAAGATATGAGCTTCGGGCCTACCGATACGCTGTTAGCTATCTTCATATTTTCAGCCTCCTTCTTAAGATTTGGTATTGATGAGTCTAGCCGTCTAATCTTAAGAGCGTATGGGTATCCAGAAACCCAAGCTTTAACAACTATGCTTCTAGTACCTTTACCGAGGAGATTTACACCTAAAACCTCCTTAGACCCTGTAAATTCAATTAAGTCTACTCCAAACCTTTTAATAACTTCAATTCTACGCTTTAAAATTTCTAAATCTCTAAGGGGATACGTTAGTAGAAGACCTTCTTCAAACGTCATTAGGCTGTCGGGCTTCAAAATCACGGGTTTTATCAAACTCAGCCTCCTCCAGCCACGCCTTCAGCCACATAGGTAAACCGTCCAAAAACTCAGAGACAAACATATTGAAGTCTACGTTTGAACTCATCAAACTCCAAATCTCCATATTCCTCAACACTTTAAATCCTCTTCCAATAGCTTCGGCAACCCTATCTCTAACCCCTACTGAAGCCCCTCCATCCATTTTAAGGAAGTGGTCGAATAGTTCTTTCACATCCTTGAAACGCCTCTCAACTTCTATAACAAGCCTATCACCTTCAATCCAAGGACCAGTTGAACCTCTACTTTTAAGATGCTTACTTAAAAAGTTCCAAAGCTCTCTTGAAAATATGGGTGGACCTACATGTATCTTCAAACGGCTTAAAATGGAGCTTTCAAGCTCAAACATGAAAACGGTTAATTCACGTTCATCAGTCCAAGCTCTAGCCCTATACACTTTAAAACCCCAGTTTTCAAGTAAAGCCTTCAGAGAATCTAGCGTCCTATACAACTGCCCCCAGAGAACGTCTGGAACCGCTTCAACGGCCTTAAAGCTGACGGCTATCAGATCCAAACCTCGACTTTCAAGCTTCTCTTTAAAAGCCGCCTCCGTAAGCTTCATAGGATTAGGCGGGTTGAAGAATACTTTTGAAGGTCTTTTGAGAAAACATTTTGAAGCCATTATGAAGTTACATAAGGTTTCTAATCTAACGGCAGCCGCGACATTCCTATTCGGGTCTACTGGGTCTACGACTACTAGGGGATGTTGAAACTTCTTCTTAAGGTCTCCGAGTCTACCATTATAGTAGTTGTTGATGTCTATGATAACTCGCCTACCCCATTTCGAAGCCTCCTCTAACGTTTTGATAAAGCCGCCGTAGTTGACTATTAAAAGCTCACAGAGGTATCCGCTGAAGCCGCCAGTTTTAATATCGGCTCCATAAACGCCAATGCCTTTAGTGAATTTCTTTAAAAGCCTAACTTGATCCAAGGCTTCGCCAGTCAACCTACTTTTAATATACTTCGTATGGTATGGCGTTCTATCCACCGCTGTAAGCCACTCGCCCGGCTTTGCTCTATAACATGGGACAACGTCCACCCTAACTCCTTCAATCCAACCTTCTACATAGGGGTGATCGGCATATCTTTCAATCCACCTATCTCCAAGGCTTCTAAAAACTCTCTTAGCAGATTCCAATCCATCATGTATCAGCTTCTCCCTAGGCACATCCACATCAGCTATGAGGAAAACATCTAAGTCTACATCCCCCTTAAGCCAAGTACCCTTAGCTACAGAACCGTATATTTCAACTTCTACATTTAATCCTAAAGCTTTAGTTTCAGATTTTAAGGCGTCTGTGATCTTCTCAGACAGCTTTTCAACCTTAAGCTCGTCTTCAGGGTTTGGTTTAATTTCTCTAAGGACGCTATTTAAAAGCTCTTCAACTGTCACGGGCTCGCCTTAACCTCCATAATAGTATTATAAATAGGCCCTTTAGAAGTTAAAGTGCTTCTTTTAAGCCTGACGGATGTCACGTCCATATAGCCGAAGGATGCATCGCGATATTCATCTAAAAGCCTAATTAAACCTGGTTTATTTTTAACAGCCTTAACCCTAGCTATGGTTAAGTGGGGTGAAAACTCTTCTCCTCCAAAGCCGAGCTTCGTTAAAATACCATTGACTTTACCATGTAGCTCTTCAAGTTTATCTACGCCTTCTCCAACGCCAACCCATACGACTCTTACGTAGCCGATGTTTGGAAAAACCCCTAAGCCCTTAAACTCTATCTTAAATTGTTTGAAGCTTAAACCCTTCAACCCATCCATTATACGTTTTACAGCTGGCTGTGGGAGCTCACCTAGAAACCTCAACGTAAGATGCATATTCTCCACTTCAACCGTTTTAACGACGTTCTGAGTTTCCTCAACCTTCTTCTGAAGGTTTTGAATAATCTGTAGTAAACCGCTATCTTCAACGTCAACCGATATAAAGCATCTAATAACTTCTGTCAAACTTCCAATCACCAGTCTTACTATGCTTAGTTTTATATTGAAGAGATAGGATGCTTATTAGTGTTTATAGTTGAAGGTCAATAAAGTATGCATAGGGCTTGCCGGATACCCAGGCGCCGGTAAAACCCTCTTAGCTTCAGAAGCCTTAAAGAAGGGTATACCCGTTTTAAACATGGGGGACGTTGTTAGAGAAGAAGCCTTGAGAAGAGGGCTTATACCGACTAGAGAAAATATGGCCATGCTTATGTGGAAGCTTAGAGTTGAGGAAGGCCCTCTAGCGATAGCCAAGAGGATTATGGATAAGAGTAGGAGCTTAGAGCAGAATCTAATAGTAGTCGACGGCCTTAGAACAGTTGATGAAATGGTTTTCTTTAGGGAAAACTTCAAAAAGTTCATACTTGTGGTTATAGACGCCTCTAGGGAAGAGAGGTTTAAACGCCTCTTTAAAAGGGGGAGAAGCGACGACCCTAAGAGCATCAAAGACCTTGAAGATAGAGATAGAGCTGAAGAAGCCCTTGGACTGGCGGAGCTTTTGAAGAGTGGAGATAAAGTGATAGTGAATGAGGGACCGCCTGAGAAAGCCTTAGAGGAATTTGAGCGTATTCTTAAGGACGTAGCCAAGTTAGATTGCTAGGATAACGTTTTTCTACAAGAGGGGAGGTAGAAATCCTGTTGAAAACGTATGAGAATGTCAAGGTAAAGGTTAAAGTTGAGGTTAACCCAACGGAGGATGTAGCTAAAGTGGAGAGAGCCGTACGCAACATAATCCCATTAGCCCGCACAAGAGTTGTTGAAGAAGCTGGCTTCAAATACATAGTTGGAGAAGCTGAAGGTTTAGAGGCTTTAGAGCACATGAAAGCCAAGCTTAAAGCGAGACGTATAAGAGATGCCGCCAGAGCTGTTATGTTGAAGTGGGTGGAGCCAAATAAAGCGGTTATGTTTTTCAATAAACAGGTGGCGTTTGCAGGAAACATATCATTCTCAGAACCCTATGGGGAATCCCCATTGGGACCGATAAGGGTGGAAATTGAAACAGATGAACCTAAAGCCGTAATAGAGTGGTTAACATCCAAGGAGGAGGTTACTCAGGCCTTTGAATGACAATCTCCATAAAGTCTTCGGCTATAACCGTATTGCTAAATATTTTCCTAGCATGTTCTAGTAGAGGCTCTGTTTCACTATACCTAGCGGATATATGCGTTACGACGAGTTTAGATACGTTTGCCAACTTGGCTATTTCAGCGGCGTCAACTATAGTGCTGTGACCCTCAATTCTAGCCTTATCTTTAAGCTCCTCATCGAAGGTGGCTTCATGTATGAGCAGGTCTGCATTAGCCGCTAATTTTACAAGCTTCATAGATGGACGTGTATCGCCACTGTAAACTATCTTCAAACCCCTTCTAGGAGGCCCCAATACGTCTTCAGGCGTTATCACCCTTCCATCTCCAAGCGTTATAGGTCTACCCTTCTGAAGCATCTTCCAGAGGGGGCCTTCAGGAATACCTAGAGCTAAAGCCTTCTCTCTATAGAACTTACCAGGCCTAGGGTGCTCCACTATAGCGTATGAGAAGTTTTGAATACTATGGTCTGTTTCAACCGCTTGAATAGTATAATCTGAGCTTCTGCAAACCTCTCCTTCTGAAGTGCTGTATATTTCCAATGGATAGTTGAGCTCGCCGACGACCGTTTCAATCACATGCTCTAGGAAGTCTTTAAGCGCTTGAGGACCGTATATTTGAAGCGGTTTAACCCTACCCATCATAGACATCGTTTGAAGGAGGCCGGGTAGTCCAAGAATGTGGTCGCTATGCATATGAGATATGAATATTTTCATCTGTCTTCCAAATCCCAACCCAGCTTTAATCATCTGCCTCTGCGTCCCCTCACCGCAGTCGAACATCAAGAGCTCGCCTTCTCTTTGAACGACTAGAGAGGGCATACCCCTCTTAGTTGTAGGTACACTTCCAGATGTCCCTAGGAAAATTACTCTAACACTCAACTTTCAACCCTCACTAAGCTGTAACAGTCTTCTGAATTTGACGTGTAAGCTTATAATATCTGGATATAGATAGAATTTCAACCTTTCTTTAAAACCTGTATATAGACGGGTTTCGATGAAATTCGAAATCAATAATAGTAAGTCTTCCCCATTCTATATATGGGGGAGCGGTTGACTTTGAAGGAAGCTTACCTATACAGTTCTTTAAACGGCAAGGTTCAATGCCACTTATGCGGTAGGAGGTGTACTATTCCAGATGGAGGGGTAGGCTTCTGCGGTGTCCGTAAAAATTTAGATGGTAAACTCTACAGTTTAGTCTACGGCAAGGCGGTAGCTGCAGCGGCAGACCCCATTATGAAGAAGCCTCTATACCACTTCCACCCGGGCTCGTCTGTGATGAGTATAGCTACCATAGGTTGCAACTTCAGATGCAAATATTGTGATAACTGGGTCATAAGTCAAGATAGGGAGGTTAAAGGTATGGATTTACCACCTGATAGAGTCGTTCAACTCGCCTTGGAGTACGATTGTCAAGGCATAAGCTATACTTACACTGAGCCAACGATATTCATGGAGTACGCTTACGATACAGCTAAGATTGCTAAAGAGAAAGGGCTGTTCAATACATTCGTAACGAATGGATACATGACTCCTGAAGCAGTTGAATTCATCTCACCCTTTCTCGACGCGGCTACCGTGGATTTTAAGGGCTCAGCCAACCCGGAGTTTTATAAGACTATGGCTGCTGTACCAGACGTAGAGCCCATATACGAGTGTTTAAAGGCTTTAAAAAGTAGAAACGTGCATATTGAGATAACAGACCTCATAGTTACTAAGTACGGAGACTCCATGGAAGACTTGAAAACGCTAGCCACTTGGATTAAAGATAACCTTGGACCCGATACTCCATTTCACATACTGAGGTTCCACCCAGACTATAAGCTTACAGATGTCCCATCCACCCCCTTAAACACGCTTGAGAAGGCTTATGAAACTGCTAAGGACGTGGGTTTACACTACGTCTATCTTGGAAATGTACCTGGACACAAGTATGAACACACCTATTGTCCGAACTGCGGTGAACGTGTTATTGAAAGATACGGCTTTTACATCTCTAGGTGGCTTTTAACGAAGGATAAGAAATGCCCGAGTTGCGGGTGGAGTATACCGATAAGAGGCGTTTACCATCCAGGTGGTTTAGAATACCATATGCCAGTCATATAGATTCTCTAGGCCTCCTGAGTTCCGGCGGTGGAAGCTTAGTAAACTCATAGTGAGGCTCATTTTGATACCAGTAGGCTACACTAGACCAATCGTCACCCCTATCGTTGGCATGTCCATGTTCAATAGTGACTTTTATCGACTTTCTAAAGAATATGGGGTCTTCTATGTGAAACCTATACATTGAAGAAGGCCCAGTCCAATCCGGCTTCCCCATGAGTGGAAAGCCGTGGAATGGCCCGTAGAATTCTCTGTTAAAACCCCAGGCAGACCCTATATAGTCTTCAGTCCCGGTCCCATGTATCGATGGAGGCCACTTCTCCCCGTCTATAAAGATCATTTCATCCCCTTCACCCCACCATCCCGGTTTTAACCCGTAGATGCTTAAGACGCATCCAACGTATCTCCCATACCCATAGGCTTCAAGTATCAAATAGTTGCCTTCACCAGTTGTATTCTTTCCCTCCTCACCGGGTGGATATTGAATGGCGTCTGTGGGATTTTCCCTTCTCCATTTTGCGTGAAACCTGAGCATATTTCCATCTAAAGCGGGCAACTCTTCATAGTCTATGTGGTAATAGAATGCGTTAACGGGCTTATCGCTTTGATTTTCAACTTCAATTCTAGCACTTCTGGAGAAAGGCATGGGAAAGTAGCAGTTGAACCCTCTATCACATGTCATTGTTAACGGGAGAGATATGAAGTGTTTGGCAACGCCGTGTCCAATTCCAAAGAAATCACCTATTGGCGTTTCAACACTTGGATTGGGCTCTCCATCCCAATACATTCTAAGCACTATGTTTCTCAAGTAATACTTGTCTTCGGAGGCTATCGTACACCATATGTGTCTGATCACGCCAGTTCCATCTATGCTTGCTAAAACCTTAGTCTCCCAAGGCTTCACCGTTATGAAGTCTCTATTGCCACCCGTTCTATCGTAGCTTGAAATCCTCCTCGGGTAGGATTCACGATAGTACGGTAGTGCCGCCAAACCACCTAGAATATATGGAGGTAGGCTCATACTTGATAATTAGAAGAACGTTACTCTTTAAATTTTACCGAAAACCAGCATGTTTATAGCCAATTGGGTGCCGAGTTTAGATGGATTGGGAGCGGAGTTCGTTCTTCACAAAATTCTCGACTTGGCTGATTAGACATTCTTCATCTACAACCTTCTTACCAGTTGAGTAGGCTTCATCCACTGCTTCAAGCACTATGTTTTTGACGTCTCTGGGGGTTATACTATACTCGTCTCTAACGCTTATACCCCTCCTAGGTATCGAAGCTTCATACACAAGCCTTCTACGCTTAACAATAGACCAAATCTTTTCAAACACTTCATCCTTCAAAACCTTCCCATCTTTGAGACTTGGATCTAAAGCTATTTTTGAAGTATAGAAGTCAAACAGCCGTTTAACGGATTCTCTGGTCTTAGGAGGAGGAACGTAGAGCACTTTCTTAACCCTATCCAGTAGAGCAGGATCTATTACAGATGGAAAGTTTGTTGCAAATATCACGGCAATATTCCTATTCGTTTCAAACCCCTCCCCTAACTCCACTAGAAGCTGATTCAACATACCCTGTACATCTCTACCAGCATCTGTAGTTACATCAACTCTAGCCCTACCTATAGCATCTACCTCATCTATGAACAGTATACTCGGCGCTATTTCCCTAGCGAGTCTAAAAATCTCCTTAATGTTTCTAGCAGATTCACCAAGCCATTTAGATACAACTTCATATCCATCAACTTTTATAAAGCTAGTTTTATGACCATATAGCGTACAGGTGCCAGCTATAGCCTTAGCCATGTAGGTTTTCCCAGTGCCTGGGGGGCCATACAACAGTATAGACCCACCTTCTTCCAAAAGCCTCTTATCGAGGAGAAGACTTTCCCTCCGTTCTCTACTGACTGGGTTCAAAATCCACTCTACAACTTTTCTAAGCTCATTAAGCTCATATTCGAGTCCTACGACATCGTCGTAGTATACTTTTACCTCCCTCTCAACCTTATAGCTCCAAGCTGAGGTATCTTTGAGATTTTCGACAATACCTATGATTGTCCCCCGATTAGGTGAGAGCACAACATCCATGCCCGGTGAAACCTTGCCGACGCATTCGGGTGAAATAGACACCTCATACATTTGACCGCTGAATTTAACGTAAGCTCTATCATCTCTAACGTCTATAACAGTTCCAATAGGCTTCATACCCTGTTTAAGCTCTTCAATAATCTGGTAGCACTTCCTCAACTCCATCTGCAAATACTCTATCTGCCGCTCTTTGCGCATAAGCTCCCGCTCAAGCTCGTAGATTTCACTATATCTATCCATCAGCCCCCTCCCTTAAGGTCAATAAAATATAGCGAAAGCTCATATTTTAAGATATAGCAGGGGAGGTTGAAAAACAATGGAGTTATGCGCCATACTTTTCAGTTAAATTCACCACGTCCAATACGATCGGCATAAGATCAAGTCCTCTTATACGGTTTAAACCGCCTTTAGCAGCTTTAATCTCATCGAAACCTTCAACATAATCTCTTCTGACTTCTTCACCACACATCATTATTGGCACTGGGTCGGCTGAATGCGTCTTTATAGAGCATGGTGTTGAGTGATCTGCGGTAATTACGATTAAAGTATCCTCTAAGGTTATGAGAGGCTCTAAAGCCTCATCTATACGCTGTATCACTTCAATCTTCCTCTTATAATCTCCATCCTCGCCCGCCAGATCGGGCTGCTTAAAGTGGAGGAAGACGAAGTCAGACCCTGTGAGAGCTTTTAGAGAAGCTTCAACCTTAGCCTTATAGTTTGTTTCATAGGTACCTGTTGCCCCCGCTACATTTAAAACATTCATCCCAACAAACTTAGCCACACCCTTGTAGAGGGTTCCTCCAGCTATGCACGACGCTTTAAGCTTGTAACGCTCCTCAAACCCCTCAACCTTAGTTAATATGCTTGCCCCCCTTGGAAGCACTACGTTAGCCGGAGGCAAACCCCGCTTAACCCTATCCCTATTAACCCAGTGATCTTTAAGAACCCTATAGGATTCTTTAACAATACTGTCGACTAAACTGGCTGTTTTAATGGCTTCAGGGGATGAATCTAACGGTTCACACTTCTTAACCTTTAAGCCTGTTTTACCGGGATCTGTGTCTGAAACCTTCCAAGAAAGCCCTTCACCTCTCATAATGATAACCCCTCTATGTTCAACGGCTTCTTTAAAAACAAGCTCTACTCCCGGTATGGAGATTTCATTTAACGCCTCAGCCAGTTCTGCCGTATGCTCACCTATCCTTCCAGCTCTCCTATCTACGACAACCATTCTATCATCTACCGTCGCAAAATTGAACCTGAATACTATGTCTCCCTCTTTAAGCTCTAATCCCAAACCTAAGGCTTCGAAAATTCCCCTACCTGTGTAGTACTTCTTCGGGTCATAGCCGAATAACGCCAGATGGGCTGGTGCACTTCCAGGTCTTACACCAGGAGCTATAGCATCCATAATCCCCTTAATCCCAATCAGCGAGAGTCTCTCAAGGTTTGGTTTCTCAGCGGCGGATAAAGGCGTCCTATAGTTTAATTCTCTAATGGGTCTATCTCCTAAACCATCACATACTATTAACAGTATTTTCACAGACCCCACCCTCCATTTACCGATTGAAAACCGCGTATTTCAGCTCGGCAATCTTCTTCCACAACGTACGCAGAATTTTGCATCAGGCGGATTTTTAAACTCACAGTAGGGGCATATTTTCTCCAATCCAGCACCTATGGGTGTGGGAGGTGGAACAGGCGGCGTGGTTGCTAGAGCCGGGGCTGGTGTAGGTTTCTCGTACTGAGATTTAAGCAGTACAACGTCACCTATAGCTTGAATTTCAGCCCAAGGTATATTCAATTCCCTACCTGCACTATCTATGGATATGGCTAATTCTACGCCTTCCGGTGTTATGCTGAATGATAGGTCTTTAACTGTACCTATTACATAGCCTCTTTTTTCAACAACCTGCTTGCCGACGACTTCCCCCCTTTTAATGAAGATTTTACCTTCAGGTTTTTCACTCAAATCGCACACCACTTAACCATTCTATGAACTTAACTAAAAACATTATGTAGCCCATAGGGTGAAGGCTGTTATTTTGGTAAATGGAAAAGTTTAAAACTTAGAAAATAGTAGTTTTTACTGGCCGCGTATTTTGGGGTTGGTCTTGAAGGAGTTGAAGTATTGTTCTCCCGATTGCCAATTCTTCAGATGCGCTAAGAAAGCCTTGAAAACTGGCAGAGGAAACGCGTGGTGCACTTACACGAACGACTATTGTGTCGGATACAAGTGCAACTATGCCAGTTGCATTAGAAACAAACTATTAAACAACGGCGTATGCGGTTTAACGATTAAAAGACAAACTGGAGATTTAGAGCCTACTGAAGAATTGGATGTTCAAATTAAAGTTAGAAGCAAGCTGATGAAGAAGTTGGGTGAGAAAGAGATATTCTAAATCCCCTCCATTTTCTTTCAAAGTTAGATTATCATGGGGCGGAAGCTACTCGGCTTGCAGATTATCTTCAAGTCCGGTAGACCATACATGAGCGTTGTTTTACCTGGTATTTCAACTTCCCGGCCTAGTTTTTCAATGAAAGTTTTAAACGGATAATCTTCACTTTCAACTTCAATCCTCCCACCTATAAGCAACTCCTCCCTCTTCCAAGCGTTAACCCTTATCTTTACGTTTAAGTCAACCATACCCTGAAGAGGCTTTTTACGGGAAACGAGCGTCTGAATATCTCCATAAGCTGTTTTCGAAGGGGTCACATCTATAGTAAACTGCTCCAAGTCTCTTTCGAAGAAAAACCTCGCCCCAGGCTTTTCTGAGGGTATCGGTCCAATTATAGCTGTTGAAGCCGTGCCGTTTTTAAGCTTATACTTAAGCCAAAGGTTTACTAGCTCCCTCCCATCTGTTTCCTCCGGTTTCAAACGCCACTCCACCACGGAGAAGCCGTTAATCGAACTCTTTCTACCGCCATCTACTTTAAAACAGACACCCCAAAGGAAGTTTGGATTGCCCGTAAACTTGGGCTTTACGTAACGCCACGAGAGTCTAACCCTCCCGTCAAATTCCTCCATTTGCTCCGGCTCCATGGGATAAAAGTCTCTGAAAGAGCACCCTTCAAACCCACCGATTTCAATTATCATCCTATCTTCAGGTGTGAGGCCGTGTGTTTCCGGTTGAGGTGTATGTATGGTCAGAGATATTGATGACGGCTTAACCTCCTCCTGTAGAATGTAAAATTCGACCGTTTTGAAGACTTTAAACAACTTCCACCTAAGAGAATTTAAGTTAAAAGTGCATATATAGGTTTACCTGTGATAAACTAGCAAAGCGTTTACCGTCTTCTTCAACTCAAAGAAGTGTAAGAAATTCTTTAAGAAGTTAATATGGTTAGAATGAGTTGAATTGTCTGAGGAAGAAGCCATCGGAGTGGTTGAAGGGGATATATCCGTCACAAGGTTTAAATTTAAAGCTTTAACTGAAGACGTGGGGCTAAACGATTACGTTGAACTTAGATGCGAGGGAGAGAGCTACGTAGCGCTGATTACAAACGTCCATAGAACCGTGGACGGGATCGTGTGTGAGTGTAGCCTCATAGGATTGGGGCCTAGAAAACCCCTACCCGTTGGGACGAAGGTGTATAGGGTTTCAGAGGAGAACCTTAGAAAGAGCCTAGGTTTAACGACTGATGAGAAGAAGGGCATATACATAGGCCGTTTAATAGGCTACGGTTGTAAAGTCTTTCTGCCCATTAAAGGCATGGGTAGGATATTCATAGTTGGTAAACCCGGCTCCGGGAAAAGCTATACAGTCGGTGTTATAGTAGAGGAGTTTCTCAAGAAGGGTATTCCAGTCGTCATAATAGATCCACACGGAGAATACTCTAGTCTGAAGATTCCAAACCCATCATCCAGCTCCGAGGTTGAATCTAAATCCTACGTGAACCAGGTTTTAGAGTTTGGAGACCCACAGATAAACCCCGGTGTTGACGTTGGATTAGATTCTTTAAAAGTTGCTGAACCTGAAGACCTCGTTGTACCCGGTCAGTGTACAATTATAAACCTCAGAGGAATAGTTGAAGAGGAGCAAGTTGCACTGGTTAGCGAAGTCTTAGACAAGCTTTTTCAGGCATCTATAACTAGGAGGATTAAACCGTTCTACTGCTTTATGGATGAAGCCCATAGGTTTGCGGGTAAGGAGAAGAGGTCTACTACGGAGTTTGTTAAGAGGTTTGCTCAAGAAGGTAGAAAGTTTGGAGCAAATCTCGTAGTGGTTACTCAGAGGCCTCAACTTTTAGATACCACTGTTAGGGGTCTTGTAGGTACTTGGATAATACATAGGGTGACGGATCCAAACGACATTAAAATAGTTTTAGAGAGTGGAGGTTTAGGGAAGAAGTGGGAAGAGATAATACAATGGCTTGATAAGGGTGAAGCCGTTATCACTGGAGAGGTTGTCGAAAAAGTTCCAATACTTGTTAAAATTAGGGCTAGAGAAACTATGCACGGTGCTCCAGGTTTTAACCCCCTCGATTTCGCTGAGCCTGAGTTGAAGGATAAGATTTCACAGCGCATTAGAGATACTAAGCGTAGGCTTATCAGCAGGCAGAGGGATGAACAGTACTGGGATACTCCTCCAGATATAACTCCAGATCTACCTCAAGGTTTCCTACCGATGAAGGTTGAAGTGAAAAAGATCATCGATGAGCTTTCAAGCAGATGTCCATACTTATCCATAGAGCTCAGCGACTATAAGCTTGAATATAAACCTGCACTTCAATATGAAGTACGGGCTCAAGTCAACAGACGAGAGCCCAATGTAAATTTCCAGCGTGATCTAGCTGGTTTTACACCGTTAACTGAGGGGTTCAATTTAACGCGTATGGATGCCTATGGAGTAACTTTCGATGAAGTATCCTCCACTACACTTTTAACAGAGCCACCGTCTAAGGGGCGTTATGTTCAGCCAGGTGTAGATTTATCCGAGAGAGGTTTTAAAAGGCTTCTCAAAGGTCTAAAGGTAAATACGTCTATGAGGCTTGCTCAAGTGGTTTACTATCATCCAGGTCTAGGATATGCATCTCAAACTTCAGATAAGAAGGCGTTTATTGAAGAGTGTCGTCGAGAAGCTAAGCGTCTCATAGAGAATGAGATTAAGCAAGAATTCGATGGTTTTCAGAAGATTTTGGAGAATGTTAGGGAAGAATATAAGCGTAAGAGGGAGATTATGATGAAGAGCATGGATGAGCTTGAAGAGCTCACGAAAAGCGTTAAACGGCTTAAAAGTGAGCTTAACGACGCCCGTAGATCAAGCAAACCCGCTAGAAGGATTAAAACAATGGTTGAGGCGAAGGAGGAGAAGATTGAAAAACTTAAGAAGAAGATCGCCGCGTTAGAGGAGGAGTTAAAGGAGCTTAAAAGATATGAGGAATCTTTACTGCAAGATTGGAATACTAAGATGAACTCTATAAAGGATAAATATATGAACCTTGAGAATACGGCTGTGAGAAGCTACGTTATACAGCCCTCTTCCAAAGAACTGGAGGTAACCCTTCTTCAACTCGTATGGGTGCCTACATTTAAAACGATTTTAACTGTTTCTTCAGGCGATTCTAAGACAACCATGGTTGTGACTTGGAATGCCGTCAACGGTAAGGGGTCTTACGGGGAATGCGTAGAATGTGGTAAAACTATAACTGTTCCAGATGAGTTCCTACTATGCTGGATCTGTCTTAAACCGATATGTGACGAACATAAGCACCTTTGTGAAAGCTGCGGTAAGCCTGTATGCTCACTACATTCATGGAAGTGTGATATTTGCGGTAGGATGTTATGCGATAATGAAGAGAAATACACATGTGGTTTATGCTCAAAACTCATCTGCGGTAGGTGCGCTAGAAAGTGTGCAGAATGCGCCCCCTCTACTGCCTACTGTCCAGACGATATCGTTGAATGTCCTCACTGCGGTTTAAGCTTATGTAAGGAGCACTTTAAAGAACATTTAACATGGTGCGACGTTTGCGGTGAAGAAGTATGCATTAAATCTGCCAGCGTATGCTCAATATGCGGTAAAACGCTGTGTTCCTCATGCGTAGTTAAATGTTCTAAATGTGGTAAGCCTGTATGCCCAGATCACGCTTGGATTTGTAACGTCTGCGGTAAAAGCTTCTGCGCAAACGAGGAGAAATATATCTGCGGAGTCTGCGGTAAACCGATATGCGGTGATGATGCCGTTAAATGCCAGTCCTGCGGAGGCTTCGTAGGACGGACACGCATCGTTAAATGCCCCAATTGCGGCCGGGAAGTCTGCGAAAACTGTATAGTCGTTAAAAGGAAGGGTTTATTTAGAAATATCGGCTGCAAATTATGTCTTGGTGATTAGAATTTTTGGAAGTTATAAATGAGGGGGACTACATACTCCTATATTTAGACGGTAGGAGAAGCTTCCTAGTTGAGGCTACGGATAGGATTTTCCATACCCATAGGGGATACTTAAAGCTTAAGGAGCTTATAGGTCAACCTTACGGGTCACGTGTTAAAAGCAGTATGGGTGTAGAATTCATAGTGTTAAAACCCGCTCTTAGAGAACTCGTACTTAAAAAGTTTAGAAGACCGACTCAGATAGTCTACCCTAAAGACGTAGGTTTAATTTTAACATACACTGGTATAGGGCCTGGTTTTAGAGTTGCTGAAGCTGGAGTTGGCTCTGGTGCCTTAACGGCCTTTCTCGCATACTACGTTAGACCTACTGGTAAAGTCTATGGTTATGAGATTAGGTCAGACTTCATTAAAATTGCTAGGAAAAATCTCTCATATACTGGTTTAATGGATTATATAGAGCTTAAACTTAAAGATGTCAGAGAAGGTTTTGATGAGAAAGACCTCGATGCCGTAGTTTTAGACCTCCCAACACCTTGGGAGGTTGTACCTAAGGCTTACGATGCTTTGAAAAATGGCGGCGTCTTAGTAAGCTTCAGCCCAACTATAAATCAGGTAGAGAAGACCGTTGAAGCAGCTAGGATAAATGGCTTCACATCCATAGAGGCTGTTGAATGTTTAGAACGGCATTTGAAAGTTAAAGCTGGTGAAACGAGACCTGAAACGGTTATGATCGGCCATACAGGTTACTTAGTTTTTGCGCGCAAATCGCTAAAATAGTAAATAGACTAGTTTCCATGTGTAAGGCTGATTGAAGGTGAATTTCATTTAGGAGGTTTTACGGTAAATTTTTAAGGCAATATCCTTTTTAACGTCCTCGATTATCAAATGGATTTCCCCGTCTACCGCAACCACTTCCTCAGTTTTCATCACAACCCCGGAGTACGTATCCCAATATTCAATGACGTAATTTCCATCCTTAAAGCCGGATAATTCGACTTCGACTTTCTCAATGGGCTCTATGGACATGTTGTTGACTACATTCCACCACGTATGGTCTTTATTCTGAACCCATATAAGCGACATAGTGTCATTCTTCAGACCTATTACCCTCAACTTGCTCTGTTTGGCTACGGCATTTGTAAATTTTACGTAGTCGAACGTGAGCCAATCTCCACCGGAATTGTCGAATCTTAATTTGTGAAGCCCAGGTGGAACAGCTACTTTAACGTCTAAATTGTACTCTTCGGCTTCAGCGTCGTTTTTACCGTCAATGTCTTTGAAAACTCTACTCTCCACTAGGAGATCATCTACGTATACGTCTAGAGTAGCTCCACTCCTACTTACGGAGTTTACATGTATTACCGCTTCTCCACCATAGGGGAGTGAAACTATGAATGTCGGATTGTTTTTAAGCTCTGGGTGGGCTTTACCGTGTATGAAAGATGAAAGCTGTGAGACATTTGTGACTTTCCCATCTACTTCTATCTTGAATACGTTGACTGCCGGCTTAACCCATCCTAAACTTGGATATATGGTAATTTCCGTTAAATCCTCTCTCTTAAGCAGGCTTGGAATTAAGACTTTAGCTTGAATTTTGACGAATCTACTCTCCTCCGGATTTACACCTTTAAGGTAGTTGCTTAATGCTTTAAAGTGTCCGTAGAGGTTATATGGGTGGATGTGGTTGTCCCACCACCAAAGCATGGAAGTAGATGCCGAGCCTGAGAGCACGGATGACCATATTCCGTTATGTAGTTCAACCCCTTCAACATCCTTATAGTAGTATGGGTTGTCAAACCACCTCCAATCCGCTCCAAACTCCGTGATTAAAACTGGCTTACCGTGGCTAATCCATAAATTTTCAATTATTTCTGGAATTACACCAGCAATGTCTTTGAAAGATTGAGGCCCGTATTTATGAACTGTTACAAAGTCTATTCCGTTTAAGCCTCCCAGTCTAGGGTCTGAGCTTGTCGTAATCAAGTGTCTATAAGGGTCTATTTCCCTTATATACTTGGCCATTTCCTCATGCCACTTAGCAACAGCGTCGAAATCGTAGTTATCTGTCAATTCAACTTCATTCCAGAGCTCCCATGCAAGAACGTGTGTACTATAACTCCATCTAGCGACTATATACCTTAAACGTTTCTTGAATAGTCTTATGGTGTTTTCATCCGTCCAGAAGTCTTCAAGTTTACTTAGAGGCCCACCATTTTTAGCATTATATGGGTTGTCGTTCCACTGTCCAGTTAATCCACTCGACTGCAACTGCCCGTGGTTCATAAGGCACAGGATTATGTAAATACCCTTCTCTTCAGCTTTTTTAATCACGTAGTCTAAACGCCATGCCTCCGCTAAATCGTAGTATCCAAGCTTCTTCCACTCTATTCCAAATGCCCAAGGCGCCATCCAAATCCTAGTTATGTTCTCCCCCGAATTATTCATGGCTGAAAACCATTCATCGTAGTCAAACGTCCCTCGGTTGCCGAACCAGCAGACGTTATGCCCTATGAAGAAGAGAGATTCACCGTTCTCAACTTTGAAGTACCTCTTATCTATTTCGCTTACTCTGACGAAGCCTCCCCTATCGGATTCATATACGTCAAATGTGAGTTCTTCCGAGGTTATCGTGTGGTCGGTTGTTTTAAGAAGTACGTGGAGCCTGTAAGTACCCACCTCCATCGGCGTAAACCTTATCTTCCAGTATGGCTCACCCACGGGGGTTAGCGTTTCCCTACCTTCTACAAGTTCACGTTTAAACTCTTGATAGTAAAAGGCTGGTATTTCAATCGTTTCACCTTTAGGCGTTTCGATTATAGCTGAGACCTCTATTTCATCCGGGTTGAATGGGTTTTTGAAGTTGCCCGTTACATTTAAATCTAGTTCTAAGAGACCGTATAATGGAACCTTCTGAGAACTCACCCGGATTATGCTTAAACTAGGCTTCATGGGAGCCCTTCCAAAGATTAGATTTTCAAAGTAATAAAATGTGATGACCAGTCCTAAGATTACGAGGATAATTAGCAGTAACTTCTTCGAATTGAAGCGTTTTAAGCGAATATTTCCCATAGATGACTCCCTACCATTCACAATATACCCAAAATTACACTCAATAGTTTCCTTTCGTTGCACAATTTACTCAGACTCTGTTAGAAGATTTACGATTTCTAAGCTGAGAAGCCTCTGTAAACTTAAGTGTAGATAACCATTTTGAATTTAACTAGGTCTGCTTCACGATTAAAAGAAGACTTCACCGCCACTGTAAATTTGGCATCATCTTAGCATGTACTCTTCATACTGTTTAACGTATTCTACGGATCTTTTAACGTCTGAGAACAGCTTTCTAACGACTTCTATATCATCCTTAGTTACCGTGTCTCTATTATCAGACTTCGCCTTTTCAGCTGCTGGAGATAGGAGTTGAACTGCGTATCTAAGCGATGTTTCAACGCCAATCTTAGTTAGGTAGTTTAAAGCTTCTTCTGTGATATTTACATTTTCCTCCCTAGCTCTAATCTTAAGGATCTCCATTATCTCCTCTTCTGTGTAAAGTCTCGTATTTATGATGAGTAGCCTATCTAAGAGGTCTAAAGGCATACCGTGAGGAGCCTGAAGGTCGGTCCCTCTGACAGTTGTAATTCCTCTATTCGTGGCAAATATGACTATCGGCGCGAGCTCAGACTCTAAGACTGTGCTTAAGAAGCTGAAGGCCTCAATATCAAGCATTGATACATCATCTAAGAAGAAGACGCCCGGTATTATCTCGGCAGTCCCCTCTTCAACCCTCTGTTTAACGTATTCGTCAACCCTTCTTCGAATTTCAGGGTCTATCTCTCTAGCTTCACCTCCGCCGAACAGTAGTGAGAAGAATCCTCCCCTAGCTTGAGCCTGCATCTGGTCTAAATCGTGAAGCGTTACAACGTAAACAAACTCCTTCTCCTTTTCAACTGGCCCTGAAGGTCTAGGTACAGGCTTCTCATCATAGCCAGCGATTTCATACCTTTCAGCTACTTCTTCGCTTCTACCTACCCGTATGACTTTACCAGTTTCAGCATCTATCTGTATAACGTCGCCAACCCGTATACCTTGATTGAGCATAGCAACGACTATAGAGCTGCCGACGTTGAAGCTTCTACTTTCATTCTTAGTCGTTAGAGTTATCCTAGCAGACTCTGGAACCTGCTGATATGGGTTATAGGCGTGTCTGGTAGTCCTTATGTCGAATTGAGTGAGTTCACCCTCGTACACTTTTCTAGTTTCGTGAAGCCTAACGCCTATAGCCTTCCTAACGGCTTGCATTAAAACCTCAGTCTTCTTAAGCTCGCTAGAGTATATTTCAGAGCCGCTTAAAGTTATGAAGGGTACATCCTTACCGAGCTCCCTGGCGATGGCGATGGCTATGGCGGTCTTACCAGTCCCAGGAGGACCGGCTAACAGTATGGCTCTACCAGCCATCTTACCAGCTTTAATCATTCGAACTATTATGCCAGCGGCTTCCCTCGCCTCTGTCTGACCAACCATACCGTCGGCTACGAGTTTAGCTTTAAGATTCTTATCAAGACCTAAGCCTTTAATATGACTATGAGCGCCAACCCTTACAAAACCTTTAGGAGAAATGGGAGTTATAGAAGACATGGTCAAGAAAAATACCCATAGAATACGAAGATATATTTTTTACTGTAGGATGTTCATGTCGAAAACCGCTGGGATGAAAAGGTTGGGCTGGTTTTAAAGACATAGCCCAAGTTTGCTACGTACTTCCACTATGTACTCTGCGACTTCGCAGACCGGTGCAACCCATATTTTATCATTGTTGTCCTTTAGGAATTTTAGGAAACCCGTTAAATCGTAATCTGAAACTGGCAGATGCCCCTCGTTAACGCCGTGAAACGTGTATATAGCCCATCCACCTTCATAAGAAGCTCTAACGGTTAACCCTATCATTTCTTCAAAACTCATCCTATGGGCGGGCCAAGACCAAAGCTCATGTAGATCGCATGTAAGTGGGGAGTTGGGATAGCCGAGTTCACCCCAACCTCTAGCGGCTAGGAAAACCTCGGCAACAACTGGTATATAGCTTCTCTTAGATAATCCTCTGCCGACGGTTGTTTCATAGCATGGATATGCAAATGTCTTACTACCGTTAGGTATGACTTCTCTAATCCTCCTATGCGCCTCCATTATATCAGCCCTTATATCTTCAAGCGTCATATTCTCCAAGCATTTAACAGCTGTTCTTGCAAATTGGAAGTTGCAGGAGCATGGGTGTGTAAGGGTATGATTACCTATTTCATGCCCACGATCTGCAACATCTTTCCAAGGTTTAAGAAGACTCCTATAGTCGTCTCCCCTAGGATTTATGTAAAAAGTAGCTTTAAAACCAAACTTATCGAGGATTGGTATGGCTATATTCAACTGAGACTGTAAGCCATCATCAAATGTGAGTGAAACGGCTACTCTCCTACCGTCAGGCCAATTGAAACGCTCAGCCATAACGTTCAACCTCCAATCCTACAGTAATCTGTGTAAAGATCATTTAAAAAGTTTGGATTGATAGCGCCTAAATGCACCAGTATTCTATACTTAAATCTTAAGCTATCGTTCTCTCCAACTATTAGAGAGCCGTTTAAAGATCTATCTCCCTCAAAGTAGGAGATGCCGAATGGATTTGCGGCAAACAGTCCATAGGCTCTAACGTGCCAATACGTCGGATGCCTAAAATTACCCGGATTGTCAAAAACCGCTACCCCTACAACCTTACCGTTTACCGTACCTGTGTAATCGCACCATTCAGCCCTTTTACCCCAGCACCCCTCCTCCCCGATACCTCCCCTAGAGTTTCTTATGACCCCTCCGGCATCACCTCTCATAGAGGGGGCAACCCTTAAAGAGATTATACCACCCTCCTTCGTATCTCCAAATTTAACATCGCCATAGCTTGCCGTGAAATTGACTTCCACGTCTATAATTCTTAAACCATCTACTGTTTTCCTAAAGATGAACTTTTTATGGACATCTAAGACTGGGCTACCAGTTTTAGACGTCCAAATTTCATCGGATTCAATAATACCTAAATCTTCTGAACTTTCAATTGAAACGCTTCTAACAGTTTGCCTACCGCTTTCAGAAGTTTCACTCCAGAAGTCTACACCGTTAATATCTCCGTGAGCTGTCCACATAGATCTATGATGCACATGATCTCTAGGGCCATCCTCGGTTATACATAAACCACCGGGTACATTCAGAGGATACATGTACGGTTTAAACTGCTTACGGTTATCGAAAAGGTATCTAGATACAAGCTCGTCGTCTTCACGTACCTCAATAACGTATTCACAAATCTTCTTTAACTCAAACGTCATGGTAACCTTGTTAGATTAAACCTGGAAACTCTTAAGAATTTATTCTTTAAGGGGGAATTTCTAAAACCCTATTCAACAGATCTGCTTCACCACGTATAATCTCCTTGCAAAGGGAAGGTTTTCTAAACGATGAAGGGTCATACAGGTGAAATTATATGGGATATGTTTTCAAGCTTTAGAAAAGCGTCGAGATGTTTTTAAGCGGCTGTAAAATCCTCTATAGAGTGAAAATATGAGTAGAGCCGTACTGATGAGCATATTATTGAAAATGGGGATTTTGCTTAACGATTATGAGACTGAAGAGCTATATCGTGAACTTCTCAACTATTTCGGGCTCGCGGGCGCATTGGATGATTGTCAAGCTCTTGAGTCTGCTTGGAAAGACCCATACAATAGACGCCAAATAGAGGATTTCATAAAAGCGTGGCTTAGAAGAAGGCGAGGGAGGAAAGAGGTGGCTGTTAGCATCGTATAGTTGATGCTAATTCGAGTTGAACGCCTATACGTGTCGATTATAGTGTTTCGAAAAATTTTCTAAGGGTTTCTAAGCTTTTACTAGCCACGTATACGGGGTCGTTTTCATCTCTTAAAACTTCAACTGAAACGTATCCAGAGTATTTTACTTGTCTTAAAGCATCCGCAACCTCTCTATAATCTACAGAGCCGAAGCCGGGGCCTCCCTTATTATCGTCATTCGCGTGGAAATGTCTTAAATGCTTAGCGCCGAGGATTATCTGATCCTTAATGGGTCTACCTGCTCCGCTCATAAAGTAGACGTCGAGGATGAGTTTAAAATTCGGCTTGGCAACTTCGTCTATAAGCTTTAAAGCTTCTTCAATTGTCGTTATGAAGTTTGTGAGCTCATTTCTAAGAGGTTCAATGCATAAGATCACATCATAATCCGATAGATATTCCGCGCAGTCTTTAAACGCTTCAACAGTCCACTCCCATGCATCTTCATACGTTACATTCGGTAGAACCAACCTCTGCCTAGGTGAGCCGAAGACCAGTATTCTCCCACCTAAATCTCGACAGAAAACTCCTAGACACTTCAGATATTCTACTGTCCTCTGCCTCACTTCTGGGTTTGGATGGTTTATGTGAAGCCCTTCCGGTTTAACTAGAAGCCAATGGAGCCCGGCAACTTCTAAACCGTTTTGGTTGGCAAGGCCCCTAATAGCCTCACGCTTAGATATTGGGATTTTCCTCACATCATCTGTAAGCGTGAAGGGAGCCAATTCGACAGCATGATAGCCTAGTTTTCTAATACAACTGAAGACTTCTGGAAGACTCCAACCCTTAAAAAGCTCATTACAAATTGAAAATTTCACCAATAGCAGTCACCTACGCAACGGTTGTGGAAACATCAAATGATTTAGTGAAGGGAGTGTTTAAAATTTTGCTTCTTCAATCCTGTTCGGCAATTACTATGGAGGTGTAGAATCTATCAATTTAGTATATGCAAGTTGTCCCCGCAGAGGAAATTTTTCTACAAAAGTCAACCTATGAATAGGTCAAGCAAGACATCTGTTTCGCGTTATGAATTCGACGAGCTGAATATTCAAGCTTAAGCCCAAGATATTGAGTTCCAGCCATAAGATTAGAGATGCTACAGTGACTTCAACTATCGATACTATAGACCCGACCTTCAAATAGTCTACGAGCCCTATTTTCACGCCTCTCTTACGCATTGTTTCAAGCCACATCAGTATAGCTAGAGACCCTAAGGGGAAAAAGTGCGGTCCAAGATTATTCCCAATTATGTTTGAGAATATCAAGCTTGTTAGATGTCGCGTATTTAGACCGGCATTTCCAGCCGCGTGTTTTATCGATAAGAGGCCGAGGATTGTCATAGGCCAGTTATTCATAGCGCTTGCTCCGATTGTAACAATCATGCTTGGAACAAGCACGGAGAGAAATGACGGGTAGTTTAGTGTCTTTATAAAGAGGTAGGAGAAGAAGTCTATGGCACCTGTATGTCTCAATCCTTGGACAACTAAGAATATACTTACCATGAAGAGGAGTATATCCCAGCTGATTTCTTTAGCTAGACTCTTTATACCTTTACGTTCTTCTTTTAGCATCGAAGATTTGTTTAAAGATACTATGTAAACCACTAATAAGAATATTGCACCCGAACAGATAACTATTGAAACGGGGAGCCTACTTAAAGAGGTTAGAACGTAGCCTATATCGATCGCGATCAACGTTGCTATGCTTATCTTTAGAAGAGTTGGCGTGATTAAGTACCCTCCAGCATTTAGCACCTCTACAAGCTCTACTGAGTACGTCTTTGGGACTCTCTTTCTAAAGAAGGCGTAAACCATTATGAGACTACTGATTATGGTAGCTATGGCAACAGGTCCCATGAAAATCAGATGGTCAATGAAACTGTATTGGAAAAAGTCCGCGCTGACGATATTTACTGGGTTGCTTGTGATAAGCGGCATTGCAGCTGTGTCTGCTATGAGACCTGCGGAGAATAAGTAGGCGAGCCTCCCATTTTCATCTATTTTCAGCTGGCTGACGATTTCAAGAACTATTGGTGTTAATATGAGCACGGCGCTATCATTTGCAAACAGTATACTGACGCAAGCGGTAAGTAGGGAAATGTAAAAGTAAAGTCTTACGCCACTTCCACCAGCCAACTTAACAATTTTTATAGCCGCCCACTTGAAAAAACCCATAGCATCCAATGTTGCCGACAAAGTTACGATGCCGATGAAGGCTAAAGCCGCATCCCAAATATCTTCAAAAGCCTCAGCGGCATCACTCAACGTTACAGTTCCAACTAGGAGTGAAATTACCGCGCCTATTCCAGCAGCTAAACCTAGACTTATACCACGAGGACGTTTAATCATTAGGAAGAGCGTAATTATGAATATTATCAACGCAGATATGGCATTGTAGCTCATAGAGGTCGGCTGTTCGCGTAGATTTTAAACCTAAAACTCAGACAGATTTCACAGCCCTATATAAGCGTTACACACCCTTTCAGTAAATTTGTAAGGTCGTATTAACTATAAAGCTACTAATAAAAAATGAATGGCTTTTAAAGAGGCCTAATGCTTCTACATCTACATTTGTAGAATTATATCTAGAGCTATTTTACAGTCTATGGCGGCTTTCAAAGGATGCCCCGGGTATGGTGAAACCTCTACGTTTAGGAAGTATTCGTAGCCTATCTCTTTTAAGGCTTTTATAACGTCTTTCCACGGGACGTTACCCTCTAAAAGTGGTACAAACCTCCTCTCATTCAGGAGGAAGTCTTTAACGTGGATGCATACTATGTATTTGCCTAATGTTTTAATCCAGTGTATTGGATGTCCGAGGAATAGTATATTTCCAACGTCGAAGTACATTTTAACGTAATCGTGGGCTATCTCTTCAAGGTATCTCCTAAACTCTAAAGGACTGTATAGAAACCTGTTCCAGACGTTTTCAACAGCTATGTAGACTCCGTAGTCTTCTGCTGATGGAGCTGCTTCAAGTATGGATTTCTTTGAGAGGTTCCAAGCGTCTTCATACGGGACTTCAGGCATTGTGAAAGCCGGTACAACCAGTAGGCATTTAGCTTCGAATTTATTAGCCAACTCGCAACCCTTCCTTATCAATTCAACGCCCTTCCGCCTTACGGATTCATCTGGACTTGCAAGGTTATACTTCCAGAATAGCCCAGTGCATAAGCTTGGAATCTTAAGCCCTAAACTATCAGCCTCTTCTTTTACACGTTTGACATCGGCGTCTGTTATTTTGAAAACGTTTAACTCACCGCGCTCATCCATGTTCAACTCAACGCCTTCATACCCTATCTTAGCGGATTCCGTTAAAACTCTACTGACTGTAAAACCCTCAGGGTAAATCCACGCGTTCACACCCTTCTTCAAATAGAACACCAGCAACTATAGAGCGGCTATTGCTATTAAAATATTAGCATCGTGAAAGATTACATTCTATGGTTCTTCTCGATAACGGCCTCAGCCCACCTTCCATACTTTATCCACAATATCGAAATCACTCCCCCCACTATATTACTCAACGATATGGCTAACCATGCCCCGAAAGAACCCATTCCCAGTGTAAAGGCTAAGAAATAGCCTAAACCTATTCTTATCACCCAAAGCCTAAGAATTCCAATAGCTGTTGGGAAAACCGTATGCCCTGAACCTCTTCCAATAGACGTTGCAACTGCAAACAATCCGAAGAATGGAAGCGTAGGCACTAAGGTTTGAAGGAAAAGGTCCGTTTCAGCTATTATGCATAGGTCATCTGCAAACACGTCGGCTAAGTAACTTCTTATTGGATATATTATGCACGCCCCCAATGCTATGAGGGCGGCTATCAGAAGGGCGGATTTATAGGCGACTTCTTTAGCCCTCTTAACGTTATCAGCTCCGAGATTCTGTCCAACCATTATAGCCGTAGCTCCGCTCAATCCCCATAAAGCTGCGTCCACTATATCCATGATAACAAAACCTATGGCATATGATGTGGCTGCAATTATACCCAGCATGTTTACAATCTTCAATTGTAATAGGAAGGCTAAACCGTTCATCAAGCCTAACGTTAAAACGGGTAAACCTATCCGTAAGACTAAGGCTATCCATTTAACGTTTATGTCTCTGGTGAAGGCTACCCTTAGATCTGGATAGTCTCTTCTAGTAATATATGCTAAAGCAGTTATCGATATAATCTTGCCGATCACATCTGTTAGAGAAGCTCCGATAACACCTAACCTTGGGAATGGGCTTATGCCTAAAACTAGAAATGGGTCTAAAATCGTGTTTACAACGATGGCTATGCAATTGACTATCGCTGGTCTCCTAGTATCGCCAAGGCTTTGAAGAAGCGTCGTATACGTTAAGGATATGTAGTTGAAGAATATGTCGAATGCTATTACACCGGAATACTTCATTACATCTTCAAATATCTCAGAGGGTGTGGAGATTATATACGTGAAAATGAAGCCTCTAACGGTTAGAAGGACAACGTTTAAAATTGCACCTGAGAAGAATGCCAGAGTAAAGAATCTTGAAGCCGATAAACTAGCCTCCCTATAGTTTCTAGCTCCAATGTACTGTGAGACGATGCTTAGACTTGCAGCCGTTAGAGCATTGATAAGAGCTTGAAATAACGTTATGATAGGCCACACTTGTCTGGGTACTGCGACGGTAACTTCACTGTATAGGCTTAGCCAGTATGCATCAGCCACGTTATAGGCGACTACTATAAGCTGATTTAGAAGAGGAGGAGCACCGAGCCAGAGCAGTGTACGAATGATAGGCCCATTAACTATCCTATCTCTATACTTGCCTATTGTATATGTATCTTGTGCGTCGTTAAACTCATCGGACATAGACCACTCTTACTTAAGCATAGAATAGTTTTATAAAAAAATTGTGAAGGCTTCTACATCGAAAGAACTTTATAAGGTATTGCATACATTCTTCTAATTGGAAAATTGGTACGCATAGTTGTTTCAAAGTACGGTAACGTATACGACAATGAAGTGGATGAAATACTCAACACTATGCTGGAGTGCTACAGTAGACTTATGCCTCATGAAGTTTCTCTCGTAGACCTATATCTGTTTGAACGTTCATCGTCTGTAGAGGCGTTTATCAAGAGAGAGTGTGAAGAGCTCGGCATCACGGTTACGCCGTTCGCTGAAACTTTCTTTTCCACGCATGATGCATGGAGGGGTGTGCCTAGAGTTACGATATGTCTTGAAAAGGTTAGAGCATTGCCGGAGCTTGTTAAACTTGGAGGAATACGTCATGAAGTGGCTCACACCGTTTTACATGGAAGTTTAGAGCACTATCTGATTCGACCCCCCTCTTTGCTATTAGAAATGGCAAATCGGTTTAATTTATCTCGAGATTATACGAAAAGCGTACTATACCTCGTGTCGATCGCGGTAAAGGATTACGAGGCAACGCGCCTCCTCTACAGCCGTGGGTATGTCGAAGATCAGGTGGAGTATGTGAAATTCCTATTGAGGGTTTCTGAAGATGATGTAATCTCTTGGGAGCTTTCTAAGGGGAATCCGCTACTGAAAGCTCTATATCTAATATCGATTTTGAAAACCGTCGGATGCGTTGCTCCTCTTCTGAACGATATGAGATTCGGTCGAGAATTGAAGCAACTATTGGTGGAAAGTCTAAGCTATTTACCTAGAGAACTTTCTACTATAATCTTGAAGTTTGCTGAGGAGGAGTTTCCAACACTGGGAGTGGATACGCTGGAAAACATCGATAATATGATGCGTAAGTGCGATCAAATCTTTAAGGCTGTTTTAAACCTGTGAGCTGAAAGTAAACCTACATCTAGACGGCATTCTTCATGTTGAGAGTTTTAGGATTATTGCGGATATGAGGAAGACTACGCCTACTACTAGAAACACTTGTGTAAATCCTAGCGTCTGGGCGATATAGGGGCCTATGAAAGAACCTATAGCGTTACCTATGCCCACTAACGTATTGAATAGCCCGGCTTCACCTTCGGATACAAGCTCCATAGATGTTGAAAGCGTATACGCGTAGAATACCGCGTACATAAACCCCATCAGTATAAGTATTAACGTTATGATGGCGATGTTATTCGATGAAGACTCCGCCGCTAATATTAACGATAGTGTGAGAACTCCTCGAAGAGCCGCGATTTCACCTATCCTACTCTTCTCAATCAACCATTGCGATGCAATCCATGCCATGAAATAGCCTACAACACCGCCGAGAGAATTCAAGGCGAATACCATGAAAACGCGGTCCGTTGACATGGATAGGTTTCTCGAGAAGAATATTGGAAGCGGTGTGAAAAGTATGCTTGTAGCCAGCATGAATAGGATTAACCCTATGCAGAAGCCGTGAATGTTCTCTCTTCTAATTCTTCCATCGACCTGTATACCGTATAGCGATTTCGATAAGATTGTTATACCTTTGCAGGCGAAGTTGACGGTTTTCTCGATCTTCACTAAACCTCTTTCAATCAATAGGGGAGGGTCTTCTACGAATAGTATAGACGAGATAAACGCGCTTAAATGTAATAAGCTACATATTAGCATCATTGTTTTCAAATCGAAGTTGTAGATTGGAGTTAAAAATCCTAGAAGTAAGCCTATAAACCATCCGATTTCAGTGAAGCCTTCGTAGAAGGCGAAGGCTTGAATCCACTCTTCATGCTCGTACGTTTCAGATATTATAATGTTTTTCGGAGCTTCGTGGGCAACGTGGAAAATGGATAGTAGTACGTAGAGCAACGTTAGCAACGCTATGCTTCTCGTAAACGTGAAAACGTATAGGATGATTGCTATTGATGAGAAAGATAGGAGGATGGCCCACTTATACCGTTTCAATCTATCACATAGATAGCCCCAGAAAAACGAGAATATAATGGCTGATAGGAGAGCAGACATGGAGATAACGCCTAGGTCTATTAGAGAGCCGCCGATAAGCATAACGTATAGTGGGAAGAAGACTGAGAGGAATCCGAAGGCTACTTCATGTAGGAAAAAGCCGAGAAACCTTAACATGCTCTAGCAGAGCGGGGCATCGTATTTTAAAAATTTTATTTACTCTTTCAAAGCCACTACAGTTAAAAGCTGGAGAGAGGCTGTTTCAAAACTTTCAACTAATTTGAGGCAAACCCATGTCAAAGTGCTTCTATATAAGCGCTTAACCTTTAAACGGTTGAAACCCATATATTGATACGTTTGGTCGTCATAATGACTGCAAAGTTGAGGTTTGTAGTCCATGAACATTATGCGAAGAAGGCTGGGCTTCACTATGATCTTAGACTTGAATCTAATGGTGTTCTTAAAGACTGGGCTTTTAGAAAAGCACCGCCGGAGGATGTAGGGGTTAAAAGGTTTGGTCTTGCTCAGGAAGACCACGATCTATCATGGTTGGATTTTGAAGGGGAGATTAGAGAAGGATATGGAGCTGGAACGATGAAGATATGGGATAAGGGATTCTACGAGGTTGTTAATGAGACTAACAAGTTTACTATTTTAAGGTTTTACGGAAGTAGACTTAAGGGGTTATACATGCTCATGCCTTTTAGAAACGGCTGGCTCTTTTTTAAGATAAAGGCCACGTAGATTTATGCGCCCCATGCTATCTTTTCGCTTTAAAGCGAAAACATTAATAGTTTTAGCAACATATGCAATGATGGAGAGGAAGCCGATTGAAAGTATACTATTGGATTGGAATTATAGTCTTCATCGCTCTAGGAATATCCACCTTTATACCTGCACCGGCAAGTAAACCTTCATTACTGGGCTACTACGCCCACTGCTCATTCACACCAGTTAGCACGCTAATATGTTTTGCAGTAGCCGGGATAATTTACTGGCTTGGGAAAAGAAAGCAACAATGAAAAAGTCGACAAGTGAAGACTCAATGCTGAAGATGAAACTTTGAAGGGTTTTCCTCCTAGTGACGCTTATGCTGATGTCCTTTACAACCAACCCTTCACATGAGAACAGTATGTCGAAAAGCCTGTTTAAGGCGTCTGCTACATACTTCAACTGCTTAAATAGATCCTCCTCTGTCGCCCTATTATCCGAATATTCTCCACTCACATGTATCAGCAACGTATACTTTATGTGCAGAAATTATATGTAAGCCTTCACAAATTATACGTTTTAAGGGATATTTTAGGGATAGAATATGCCTGAGATAAGGGTAACAGTCAGCGAGAAGTTCGACAAGCTCTTGGAGACCGGGCTGTTCGCATCGAAGGCCGACATATTGAGGTTTGCGGCCATAATGTATCTTAAGGAGCTGGGCTTCATAGGTAAGCGTAAAGCCGAAACGGGGAACTCTTCCACTCTAAAGTCTAAGCCTGAAAGCCAAAGTCCATAGCGGAGGCCTCATAAGCCTTCCAAACGCATCTAGTCACTCAGCCACCTTAGACTTTGCGTAGAAGCATTCTTTATTATGGCAACTCTCAGCCAAGTTGCACGCCTACGTCAAAGTGAAGCCTCTCCCTTCCTAGGAAAAGCCTCTGGGGTTTTCCGGTTAAACGTTCAAGAATAGGAGTTTAAAGAGATGAAAACTGGTTAAGCTCAGCTCGTCAGAAGAGGGGATGGATTATAGCTGAATGGTAAAACCATGGCTATAGATATCGATAAGAACAATGTCGCCTTTGGCTCTATGGAGAGTGTTCATAACGTTAAAACCAAGAGAGGCAATTGGAGTTTCCTCCTTTCTCAAAAGGAGGAAATGAAAGTTTACGCTAGACCAGAGCAGATGGGCTTCCCCTAGCAACTTTAAGGAAGCCATATGAAGAAAAATTTTCATTATGCTATGATTTAACTGTGGTAAAGTAGTGCTTAAATGTGCTCTTCAACATTAATAAATACTTGAAAATGGAGCCACATATAGGACGTATAGCATTTAACATCGCCATACTCTTAGTAACTCTTATCCTAATAGCTTTACCATTTCTTAACATGCAATCCGCGGAGTTTGTTACCGCTGTTTTAGCGCTAATAATAAGCCTAGTTTTCTTACTTCTCATAGCTTGGGATGTCAGAAGACAAGTGAAGAGGGAAATTCCAAAGTAGCGAAAACTTAAAAGTAATGGCAATGAACTACTATAATTGTATGAGTGAACCCCTTTTAACAATTCAAGGGCTTACTGTTGAGTTCAGAGTTTCAAGGGGCATCTTAAGGGCAGTTGATGAGGTCGACCTTCACGTTCAAAGGGGGGAGATTCTCGGCCTCGTCGGTGAGAGTGGATGCGGTAAATCTGTTCTAGCACACGCCATTATTAAGCAGGTGGACCCAAACGGTTACATTAAAAGCGGGAGGGTTATATTCGAAGGGAGGGATGTATATTCTTTAAGTGAGGAAGAGCTGAGGAAGTTTAGATGGAGAGATGTAGCGATAATTTTCCAAGGCGCTCAAAACTCGTTAAACCCCGTTATGCGGGTCATAGGTCACATGATAGATACCTCTCTAGCACATGAGAAAACGTCTAAAGACGACATCGTTAAGAGATCTTCAGAACTCCTCAAGTTTGTCCACTTAGATTCCGATATGGTTCTAAAGCTATTTCCGCATGAGCTCAGCGGAGGTATGAAACAGAGGGTTGTGACTGCTATGAGCCTCTTACTAAAGCCCAAACTCTTAATTCTAGACGAGCCTACTTCAGCTTTAGACGTTTTAACCCAGAAGTATTTTCTCAGGCTTATAAAAGATATAAATAGGGAGATGGGGATAACTATGCTCTTCATAACACATGAACTTGGAAATGTTGCAGAGGTCGCTGATAGAGTGGCTGTGATGTATCTAGGTAACATCATCGAAATAGGAAGTGTTGAGGATGTATTTTATGATCCGAAGCACCCATATACGGATGCATTAATAAAATCTGTTCCCTCTATCGCAGGCGATTTAAGTGGTATCAAACCAATACCGGGACCTATACCAGACCCTGTTTTTCCACCACCTGGGTGTAAGTTTCATCCAAGATGCCCCTTTTCATTCGACAGGTGTAGTAAAGAGAAGCCGAAGCTTAAAAGCATTGGTGGAGGTAGATTTGTCGCCTGTCACCTTTATGACTCTAATGTCAATTTAAGGAGGGGTTGAAAGGATGGTAGAACCGCTGATAAGCGTTAAAAACGTTAGTAAACTGTTTAAAATTGGTGGATTTTTTGGTGGGAAAAAGTACGTCTGTGCTGTCGATAATGTATCTTTTTCGATAGAAGACGGTGATACACTGGTTTTAATAGGCGAGAGCGGGTGTGGCAAAAGCACATTAGGCAGACTTACATTAGCCCTTTTAAAGCCCACCTCTGGTCAAGTCTTGTTCAGGGGAAAAGATGTTTGGAGGATGAGTAAGTCAGAATTTAGGGAGTTTAGACGAAACGCACAGATAATTCAGCAAAATCCTTACGATGCTTTAAACCCTATGAGGACTGTTTTTCAATCCTTGGCTGCACCTCTCACCCATTATAAGATCGCTCGTGATAGGAGAGAGGCGTGGGAAAAATCCGCGGCACTCCTAGAGTCCGTTGGTCTCACACCTCCAGATGACTTTTTAGAGAGGTACCCATCTAGGTTAAGCGGTGGGCAGATGCAGAGGGTGGCGATCGCTAGAGCCATATCTGTTAATCCAAAGTTTCTTGTGGCTGATGAAGCTGTGTCAATGCTTGACGCCTCTCTTAGAATCGAAATTTTAGATCTACTCCTAGAGTTAAAGGATAAGCATAATATGGCATGTCTGTTTATAACTCACGACTTCGGAGTTGCCAGATATTTTGGAAGACGCAGCAGGGTGGCGGTTATGTATTTAGGAAGCTTGGCGGAAATCGGGCCTATCGACGATGTAATGCTCGAGCCTCTACATCCATATACCAAGGCATTGATAGCCTCTGTACCTATACCGGATCCAAGGCTTACGCGCAGTAAAGGTCTTCCGCCGCTCAGGAGCTTAGATGTTCCGAGCTTAACTCAAGTACCATCTGGATGCAAATTTCACCCAAGATGCCCCTATGCTAAGAGTATTTGTGTTGAAAAGGTTCCTGAGCTTAAAAAGCTCAGCGCGAAACGTGCAGTGGCATGCCACCTATACTAAATTGTAAAGACGCCAGGACCTCTTCTGCACGACCTTGCTAAGCAATATTTTAATCCATAAACAGTCATACTAGGATATGGCCTGATTTAAGCCATTAATATTCGCGAAGGCGGGGGTTGAAAACCTCATCAACTGCACGGGAGAATAGGACGAAGCCACTCTGTAATAACGCAAGGAATATTATGGGAGCTAATAGGTAATGAAGACTTTCAAGTGAGAAAAGGGCACCAGCAGCATGAGCAGCTAAATTGAGCATAACCCCCCAATTTAGGGCTGTAAACGGCAACACGCCGAGCATATACAGGCCGACTGATGCGTAGATGGCACCTATCACAGCAAACATAAAGTTTACTGCTACATATGGCATTAAGTTAGGCAAGATCTCTCTGAACATTATGTGAAATGTGCTTAAACCTAAAACCTTAGCTGCCTCGATGAACTCTCTTTCCTTCATCGATAAGACCTGTGATCTTATAGCTCTTGCCAGGCTAGCCCAAGGCGTGATGCTTAATATTAAAGCCGTATGCAACGGATTTACCGCTCTTATATAAACCGCTAATACTATCATAAGCGGCAACCCTGGTATGGTGAGCATTATGTCCATGACCGTGCAAAGTACTGTATCTAAAATTCCTCCCTTAAAGCCGGATACTATGCCAACGATCACGCCTATGGAGACTGTTATAATGCCAGCTAACAGTCCCACTGCCATTACATCTCTAGATCCCCAGATCACTTGCGAAAGTACATCGCGTCCAGCGTAATCCGTTCCAAGAGGATGACTTAAAGATGGGGGTAAATATCTTTTACTTATATCGGCTTTCGTGTCAAGGGGAACCAATAGAGGGCCAAACGTAGCCATAGCGATGAACATCAATATTACCGTAAACCCGAAGGCGCCACTCTTGGTTTTATAGATGGTAAGGATCGCGTGTTTACTGCTACTCAAGTATATTCGTAATATATTTCGAAGGCCAGAGGGTATTCGTAAATGCATGTTAACCCCCCATCTTTATTCTAGGGTCTAGTCTACTATAGACTAGATCCGCTATGAAGTTCGCTATAACGATGGCGACCGTTAACACCAAGAAGCAACCTTGCATTAAAGTATAATCTCTCCCATATACGGACTGTACTAAGAAGTAGCCTATGCCTGGATATGAAAATGTCGTTTCGATGAAAACAGCTCCCCCTACGACATAGCCGAGAGATATGAGAAGGCTTGTAAATAACGGCAATATAGCGTTCCTACCCACGTAAGAGAAAGTTATTCTCCGTTTGGGGAGCCCCCTCGCCTCAGCCGCTGTCACGTAATCTTCACCTAGCACAGATATGGTGCTACCTCTCATGGCCAACCCCCAACCCGCGAAAGAAGCTACAACATAGGATAGTATGGGCAGTGCTGCATGATAGAACGCGTCAGATATAAACTCAAGGGTGAATCCGGGCTTAACACTGTAGGCACCGTATAGGGGAAAAATGCGGGCAATGACAGCAAGCGAATATAAAAATATGAGTGCGTAGATGTAGTTAGGTATTGAATTGAATATTGGAGCGATTACAAGGAAAACGCGATCAAACTTGCCCCCTCTTTTATAAGCTGCAACCATACCGAGCGATACACCTATTGCGAAACTTATTATGACTGAGATGGAGATCGGGAAAACAGTCCATGGAAGCGACTGGGCTATAATCTTGCTGACAGGTGTATTTAAAGACAATAGAGATCTGCCCAAATCTCCCCTAAGCAGGGATGTAAGGTATTCTATATATTGCTCATGTAGAGGTCTTGTTAGGTTCATACCGAAGTATACTTGAACGATCTTATACGCTTCTTCAACAGGTATGGACCTCTCGTAAATAAGTTGCATCAGTAAGTAATCAGCTGGATTACCTGGCATGAGTCTAATTAGAAAGAAGTTGAAAGATATCACAAAGAGTATCGTGATCATAGCAAAAATAGCTCTTCGAGCTATCCAATGCAATGTTCTCCCTCTATATTTTTCTTTAGTTAGAGAAAAGTTATATTAATGTTTTTCTTAAATAAAATTAAAATAAAAAATGGGGGGAAGTTAAGTCCCTGGTTTTCTGCGTATTATGAAAACTAAAACCGCTAAGAGTAGGATTATCGTTATTATTTGAGTCGCCATGAGGCTCGACGTGAGGCTGCTTACTTGTGCCGCTAAGCTATGTAAATCTTCCCTTACAGCGCTTATCTCTCCCGCCATTTCACTGATCCTATCGGTGAGGTTTTTTACGGCCTCAGGGAGCTCTTTCAATTCAGGTGGTACTGTTACGGCTGGAGGCGCCACCCCTACTGGCTTTATGTAGCCTAGTTGCATCATAAGTGAAAGTGCACCTACAGCGTCACCTGGGCAATTCTGCCAAAGGTCATAGCGTTCAACGACTGATGGCCAGTCGGTAAAGCGTTTAGTTGAGTAAAAGACCTGTATATGTTTTTCACCCATTGGCAATACTGGTAGGTAGTAGTTGAGTATGCGAATGAGCTTTTCAACTATAGCTTTCTGCTTTTCAAACTCCACGGTTTTTTCTAACGTTGAAACTAAATCCCACAGGTCGACTTCTTCACCATCTAATATTGCCTTCCTCCCAAATCCGTGACCTGGGTACATATAACCGTTGTAATACATGAAGATGTTGTAGAATGATACATATGGATGGAAGTGCCAGTAGCCCCACCATCCCCATGTTATATCATACTTTCCCTGAGGAAAGTCTTCAGCCCAATACTTGGTGACTTCAGGCGTTCTGAAGGTCGTGTCGATTCCGAATGCTTTAAGTTGTGCCGCCACGTTTTCCATCATCATAACTGTGTCGACCCAACCGGCTGGAGCAGTCACTTCGACTGCAAACTTAGTACCTTTCGGCGTTACCCATATACCGTCAGGACCCTTTGTAAAACCAAGTCCTTTCAGTATTTCTTCGGCCTTCGTAAGGTTACATTCATAGTTATTGAGCTTTGCACGTAGTTCATCTGACACCCACTTCTTCTCTACATCTGCCAATATGCCGTCGGGGGTTTCCACGGGGAACCACGGTACTCCCGTAACTTCGCACGCAGTTTTCCTATCGATTACATACGCTATAGCTTGCCTAACCTCTGTTATGTTAAGAGGATACTTCCTTGTATTAAACCAGACAGCAGGGCCAGCTACGTCTGTAGGTGTAATTAGGTGCATGTAGGGTCTTTTCAGTATCTCATCCTCAACCTTTTTTGGCGTCCCGGGCCAGCCATAGTCCGCCTCTCCAGCGAAGAATAACGCCCAGGATGCCTCCGCAGTTAAGCTGTTTGGCACCCTTATAACGTCGATTTTAATTACGTCTGCGGTCCAGTGTTTTGGGTTCTTCTTAAGAACCATTTCAGACTCTGTAACACTCTCCAGTATGAATGGCCCTGTGCCGATAAGCTTCTCCGGTTTGAAATTGCTAAACTCGGCAAGTATTGTTTTCATCTCTTCATCAGTTTTAGCGGTTGCAACTCTATCTGCAAACTCACCGTAAATGTGGTATGGTGCGTAAATGTATTGGTTCAATACCCATTGTTCGAGAAATATGCTGAACTTTTCAGGGGAGAAGTAGAATATGATTGTAAAGTCGTCGGGAGTTTCGATCTTAGTTATGTAGTCCCAAATCCGCCATTTGAACAGTTTACCCAGGATGAATGTACACCAAACATCTTTACTTGTGAAGCTTACCCCATCATGCCATACAACTCCTCTACGTAGGTTTACCGTGATCTGGCCCCTCTCTCTGTCAAGCTTCCAGCTTGTAGCTAGAGATGGGACGAACTCTTCTGTAAGCCTAATATAGTAGGCTAACTTGTCCCATGTGAGTCCAGATGGGTATATTGCATATGGTAGATATGGATTGAAATGCCCTGTAGGTGGACGCGGATAGCCCCATGTGCCCACGAACTCAACCTCTTGAGGCTCTGCAACGGCTAGTGGTGTGGCTTCAAGGCTCATAGCAATCAGCAGACACGTTAGTAAACCTACAAGAATTTTCTTGCTAAACATCTTTCCACCATTTTTAACTGTTTTCTGATAAACTTATAAGTCTTAGCTACAATTTTTTAAATTTTCAGTATATTTTCTTAGACTAAATTTGAAGTGCCTTCGCATATTTCACACCTTCACTTGCATCGCGTCATAGCCTACCGTAGACTAGAACGTTTTAAGCCAGCTTTCGTTTTTCGTCTCTCGGTTTGCCGTGTCTGAATCTTCATTAGGCTTCACATTAGCCCCTTCAGGCTTTACATGCTACGAGTACACAAGCATAAATGGTGAGAAGTTCAAGGTATCCATAGTGATCGTACCGGTCTCCATAAGGACCGGCAGCGGTCTTAGGATAGTATGGTGCTGCAACAGGGGAATACACTGCTACAATCCAAGCTGCACATACTCTAGGGTGAACAGGAAGTCTAAGAGTGGGTAGACTTCAGCCAATATGGAAAAAATAGGGGGTTTTGCGGGGGATTTCTCCACTTGTCGCCGGTTCAAGTCCGGCCGCGGCATTTTCATGGATTTTTAGCATAAACCCGCGACACCTCTTCCTTATTTTCTCTTCTGGAAGAATTTTAGGTCGTTATACGCCCATAGAGATAGAGCTTAAGCGTCTTTAAAATAATCGGATGAGGGAAAAGCGATGTCTGAAAGGCTTATTAGAGAGAGGATATGAAGTTTCCTAGAAACGGTTGTTAATCGGTGCGTACTTATGGATGTATTAGAGAGGATTGAGAGGCAGGCTAACCTAGTAAGGGAACTTGTAGGGGAGTTGGAAGTTGAGAAGAGTTATAGGGGTATTGAGAGGCTTGTTCAACTAGTTATTCAGGCGCTTCTAGATCTAGGTTTGATGATTATAGTTGCGCTTGGTTGGAGGAGGCCAAGGGCATACTCGGAGATAGGCTATATTTTGAGGGAATATGGTGTTGTAAGTGATGATGAGGCGAATTTGCTGAAGTCTATGGCTGGGTTAAGAAACGTTCTTGTACATGCCTATGCCGTTATTGATAGGGATAGGGTTGCTGAGTTTGCAGAGCGTTTGAAGGTGGATGCACCTAGGATTGCATCTATAATGTTAAGAGGCGTTGGAGATAAGCCTATTGATCCCCCTACTGAGGATGTTGTAGAAGTTGTTGAAAAGCTTAGGAATTTATTGAGCGGTAGAGTTCTACTCGCCTTTCTCTATGGAGGAAGGGTAAAAGGCTACACCCTTAAGGGAGACTATGATATAGCGGTGCTCATGAAGCCGCAGTGCAACTTATATGATCTTGGGGAGCTGGTAGTGGATATTGCAAAGGCTCTTGGAGTCCCCGAGGAGGTCATAGACGTTGTATGTATCGATGTGCTACCACCAGAGCATGCGCTGGAAGCGTTAAGCGGAATACCCATAATCATAGATGACCCAGCAAAACTCTTCGAGTTGAAATATAAGGCAATACTCCAACTCCTAGACCTGGAAGAAGATACAAACAGGTTTTAATGATTAGTCGTTGTTAGCAGTTTTGGAATAGTAGGTTTAAATGAATATTTGTAATCTTTGTTTACTGTGGAAACTGGAGAGGTTGCTGACGACGAATGAGATCGCTAGAATCCTTAACATTACGAGGCATGCCGTTGACAAATAGATCAGGGAGGGGAGGATGAAGGCTATCAGGTTGCCGGGTGGAAGGTATAGGATACCTAAATCTGAGGTTAAAAGACTGGGAGGTCATAGACTTGGAGGCGGTGCAATAATGCTTCCAGCCGAAGCCTTCAGGGAGATTGAGGAGTTCTTCTCGCAGAACGGGGTGAAGTACCGGAAGATTGCGGTGAACCTGCTCTTCGTCGACCTCTAGGAGGCCGTGTAAATGAGCTGGGAATCCTACATGAAGGCTTCAAGGGATTTCGCTAGGATAGCGTTTGACAGAAGCGAAGATCCAACGGTAAGGGTGCAGAACGCCTTCAACACCAACTTTAACAGGAGTTAACAGTATAGACCTATACCTATGATTGCCATTGTTATCTGTGAAGCCTTTGTACGGCCCGTATTAGGCTGAATTACGATTGAAATGGATAACTCCGATAAATGTCAGGAAAAAATGAAATGGGGATGTGAGGGGCTGTTCACTTAGTCTTTTTACGTTTCAGTATTGTTGGTGGTAGTATGGCACCTAATGCCGCTAGAAAACCTCCTAGAAAACTTACCCCTCCACTGTTCGTCCGCGTACTCATGGCTGTCCTCCAGTCTGCGAGTTTGACGTCGAAGGATGCGTCTTGACCACCGTACCATTCATAATATTTGAGCTTAAACTCGTGCCTACCAGCTGATAGCTTAAACTCAGCCTCATCTATCGTATAGCCTCTGAGACGCCAACCATTTATTACAACTTCACCGTCTACAAGCAACATTATTCCATCGTCGCTTCCAGCTCTGAAAATGACCGTAAGATCTCTTGGGATTTCCACCGTTAAAGTCGCTTCAAAACCAAAGGTATCGGACCATTCTTTCCCAGTTGGATCCGTGTACGTTATACCTCTGCGGACGAACCTGGCTGGAAGCGTCGATGAGCCTATGACTCTGCCGAATGTTCCATCCGATGCTACTACTTCATACCATGTAACGTTCCACTCCTTATCTGCTAGGATGCTGTCGACAGTTGCCTCCAGGTCGGACTCCCACTTAAAACTATAAGCTAACGCTGCGAGCCCAGCCACTAGTAGTATTAAACCGGCCACGCAAAGCGGCTTATACATGCCATCATCCTCCTTAGAAGGGTATGAAGAACCTCATTATGCTTAGGATTATTCCTATGAATATTACAGCCAGCGTTCCGGCTAATGCGCCTCCTATGAAGGCTACTCCATGCTCTTCGTACAGCTTACTTCCTCCTATTCTGAGCGTTAGCCATTTGGCTATCCAAGCCGTTAGGAAGGCCGTCCAGGTTCCAGTCCATATTTCTCTAGCCGCTCCGCTTAAGAGGAATCCGACTGGATGTATAGGCCACCATATAAACCTCATCCTCAGAAAATCTAAAGCGGCAACAACTATAAAGCCAGCAACCAAGAAGACCGCAATCAAGTCTGGACCAGGTATCTTAGTGTTCCAGTTCTCACGCACTATCCACGCACAACCCCATCCGGCATCTCCGCATACGGGAGCTCTAGCGCCCATTATGTTAAACCACCATACTCTCAAAACCATTGATATTGGAAGTCCTATGAACATGGTTAACGCCATTAGATAGAAGGCGTTTCTATAGCTGATTTTCGTACGGCTTGCCAAGGCGAAGCCTTGCATGGTTGCCTCACCCCACGTATGTACACCAGCACCAGCCGTATTGACCCCATTTATCAGGATTTCAGTAGACCATATGTAGTCGTTTGTGTAGGGAGTTGGAGCCTGAGGCCATATGAACTTAAATGCCCAAGCCGGCCACATGGCTCTCTCTTGGAGATAAGCGTACCCCGTTAATCCTCTAACGTATGACTCGCCTATAATGTATAGTACGCTTATCAAGACAACCATGATCGCCGGGATAACAGTTGAACCTATGCTAGTCATGAATGCGAAGAGAGCTATGCACGACCCTATTATATACAGCCATACTGTCCTATAGCTGAACGGTTCTTCAGACGGTTTTTCAGCCGTTTTTCCAAAAGCCATTCTAAGGGTTTCGGATAGCTCTGCTCTAGCACGCCATATCATCATAACCACTAGTCCAACAGCTCCTCCGACGAGACATAGCCAGCTCCAATAATAGGGTGGACCCCACGTAGGAGATAAAAGGTATCCAGCAAAGCCTAGAACCCTGCAGCAACCACCCAGCTGGAATATTCCAGTGTAGTATCCCACATAGTATGCTATCTGAGCTAATATCATTAGTAGGAATGTTAAACTCCACATGCTGAAGCTTATGTCAAGTGGAACTAGGTATGCTATGATGAAGTTAAGCGGCTGCATATTCCACCTCATGAAAGCCACAAGAGTCGAACCCAGTTGCCATGCTATTGGGTTGCCCCATGGGGCGACCGCAGCACATCCGTTGGGGCTTACGTTATTCGCACGCCACCCTATAATATCCGGCCACCATGGGAATAAGTAAGTTAGAAGTATCTGGAGGTTTATGGAAAAGCCGATCAATAGCCCGAGAAGGAAGGCTATGTTAAACCGCCTCTCGTTCACACGACTTACACCCTCCCACATACCTATCATAAATGGAAATGGTAGTTTCTCAACGTCTATCCACCTACGCCTAAATAAGAGCATTAGGCTTGATCCCAATAGGAAGTATACGAAGTGGTAGATTGTCCAGAATGCTATTGCAGGTGCCCAGCCAGCCCAGTTTATATTCCAGGTCCCAGCAGTCTTGACAACCCTAGTGACTTCTATTGGGACGAAAAACCAAGTCTCCCTCATTACAGACCATTGTGGATCCATTGCCGCTACTGAAAACCTATATGTGTAACCTACTGGAAGAGCGAGCCAACCGCTCATACCTCCTGCATTTGCCATAAACATGCTTGTGATCAAGCCTATAAGGTAAAGTCGAGCGAGCACTTGGGTATTCTTTGTAAATTTACCCGTTAGAGAGGCGGCTAGAGGCAGTAGCATGGCGAGAACTGGCATCGTGGCGGGTATGCACACTGTCCCAAGGCCGTAGATACACGCTATTCCAGATACGTACAGAACACCATTGGCAATATTCACAACGATTGATAGTAGGACTATGAAGACGATCTGAAATGGCCAGTTAATTTTTTCAATAACTTTTTCGCTCATTTTCCTCATAAAAGTGTTTTTATTTAAGAATATTTAAGATTTACTATGTACCTATTTATTCTCCATGCTTATACCTATTAGGAACATTTCTAAGTCTTTATCTGAATACTTCACATTACGGATGAATTAGAGAGGTTTTCAACCTTGAATTTAAAAGTCTAAAAAATATTTTATAATTTTAGATTTGGTGGTGTTATGGAAGAATTAACCTTGAAGAAGGCTCAGAGGATTGTCGATGAGTGGATAAATCAGTTTGAAGAGGGCTATTGGCCTCCTCTATCAATGCTGGCTAGTTTAATTGAGGAGGTTGGAGAATTAGCTAGGGAAATTAATGCAAGAGAGAAGATAAAGAAGAAAAAGGAAACGGAGCCTGAAAGCGACATAGGTTTAGAAATGGCAGATATCTTATTCAGTCTAATTTGCCTCGCAAACTATTATGCATTGACTTAGAGGTTGACACTCTCCACGGCTAAAGCCGGGAGATTCTTGCTTCTAAGGCGTTCATCGGTTGGTTGTTCATCGCCCTTTTAGGCTCCCACTTCATTCCATTCCACCTCAGAAGCAAGGGGTGCGCCACCACCCCGTTAACGCCACCTCCATGGAGGTGGCCTATATTTAAGACGCCTACGGCGTCCCTATTCGCCTCTAATCCACAACAGAGGCATTTGAAGAGCCTTCCTCTAGTCATTATGTCCTCAGAACGGCAGAGTGGGCATTTGCTTGATGTCTTGTACTCGCTTTTCTCCTCCACTTCTATGCCGTATTCTTCGGCTTTCTCCTTGAACCTCCTGACTATGTAGTTGAAGCTCCAGAAGTTGTTTATCATACTATTTGCTTTATTGTGGTTTTTTGTTCTTATATTCTTCAATCTTCCGAGAACTATTTTTGAAATGCCGAGCTGATAGGCATCTTCAACTATGGTTTTTATCATGGCGTTCACGGCATGTCTGAACCTTCTCTGGCGCATTCTGTACAGTCTTCTGAGCTTCCTCGACGTTTTCGCCCTGTTGACTCTAGCCAATCTGCTCTGCTCTTTGGCTATCTTCCTTGTCCAGTACCACCAGTCGGATAGGATTCTTTTGCCTGAGAAGGCTATGGGCTGTTTTAAGCCTTCGAACCATATTGTGGCGAGGTTAACAACGCCCAAGTCTATGTAGAGGAGCTTATTGCCTCCTTTGGGTGGAGGCTCCTCGACTTTAACTGTCATAAAGCCCCTCCACACTTCATCCATCTCGTCGTGGACTATCTCTAGCCTTCCTTGCTTGCCAATCCACCTCAGCTCACCCTTATACTTGAGCCTGAGCCCTTTAGGCAAGTGTAGGTGTTCATCGCTAATCCTATAGCAGTCGTTTCTTACAATTATCCTCAGCTCTCTTTTGCCGTTTTTCTTCCAGTATCTGGGCATTGAAACCCTTGTTATGTGCTTTGTAAGCCTTCCTTCAGCCTCAAGCCTCTTTAGCGCTAGGAAGCTCCTCCAAGCCTCATTGTTCTTGTTTATGATTTGCTGGGCTGTTGCCGAGCCTATCAGCGGAGCGTATTTTTCATAGAGCTGCCTAGGATACCAATCGAAACGCTTGTAGCGTATGTACGACTGTCTCCTTTCAAAGTTCACCTCATTATATAGCTTGGCGCAGTTGTCCGCGAGCTCCCATAAGGCGGGACAGCCTTCAACTATGAACGTGTTAACTCTCTTCATTTCAGACTCCCTTCTGGGCTTCAATATATTTTTCAACGACCTCTTTAGAGACGGTGCCTATCGTCGAAACATAGTAGCTGTGCGTTCATAGAGACGGTAGCCTAAGCAGTTCTGGGAACTCCTTTCTAAGGATGTTTGAGCTTCTACCCTTAATTCTCTTTACAATCTTGTGGACTGGTATTGTTGGATAGGCCGATATGAATAGATGGATGTGGTCTGGGTTTATGGCAAGTTCAAGGACCTTAATCCCCAGCTCATCTGCGACCTGATAAATTATCTGCTCAAGCCT